>ERZ1740058.387-NODE-387-length-35314-cov-8.191214_pt1 | contig 35314 bp, 11 predicted proteins | sample MGYA00581745_ERZ1740058 | MGnify/ENA primary metagenome ERZ1740058 (study PRJEB43018, sample SAMN04849742) | marine metagenome | isolation source: floating plastic debris | place: Pacific Ocean | collected 2008-08-30 | study: EMG produced TPA metagenomics assembly... | reverse complement strand
GAGCCAAGCCATCGCCCCCAATATATAGCTCCCCTGGCATGCCGATGGGAACGGGCTGCAGTTGATCGTCCAGCAGATAGGTTTGAGTATTGGCAATCGGTTTACCAATTGGCATTACCGAGACTTGGGGTGGGGCCTGCTGGGAATCAGGCTGATAAACAGTGGTCGTAATGGCAGCTTCGGTTAGACCGTAGGCATTGCGCCAGTCGATTTGTCGATCAACTGTTTTTTGCCAGACTGTAAATTGTTCTGCCAGGACCTGATCACTTCCCGTGACGACGAGTCGTAGACTAGGACATACAAACGTTTCGCTCGATAACGTTTGAACCCACTCATGCCAATAAGGGGCTGGTAAATTCAAGACAGTGAGCTGATGCTGTTGAATGGATCGGGTAAAGGTATCGAAGGCCAGCGATGTTGCATCTGCCCTGAGGACGACCGTGCCTCCCTGGAGCCAAGTTGGAAAGAGCTCCTCAATGGCGACATCAAAGCTCGAAGAGGCAAATTGCAGGACCCTATCGCTAGAAGATAATTCATAGTTGTGAGCGATCGCGTAACTGTGATTAACCAGCGCTTGGTGCGAAACCATGACGCCTCGCGGTCGCCCCGTGGAGCCAGACGTATAGAAAATGTAAGCAGTAGAGTCAGGATTTTGGATTTTGGATTTTGGATTTTGGATTTTGAATTTATCCTGAGCGATTTGCTCGCGTTCATCCCCGAAGTCTCGTTGAGTGGCTGTCGAAGCCTGACTGCTGGCTCCTGGCTCCTGACGCCTAACACCTAACGCCTGACGTTCATCCAAACAAATAACCTGCGCACTGTGTTCGGGAAGCTGCTCAAGTAGGCTGGCCTGGGTTACTAGTACAGGCGGTTGAGCGTCTGCCAACATGAAGGCGAGTCTTTCTTTGGGATAGCTGGGGTCGAGGGGAAGACAAATGCCGCCTGCTTTGAGAATGCCAAGCAACGCCACAATCATAGCGGGCGATCGATCCGTGCAAAGGGCGACGGATCTTTCGGGTCTAACGCCTAGATTTTGTAGTTCTTGAGCAAGCTCGTTGGCATGTTGATCGAGATGTTGATACGTGATTTGCTGCTGATTGCAGATAAGGGCGATCGCATCAGGTGTTTGGGTGGCTTGGGCTGTAAATAGCTGGTGAAGACAGTATTGTTGAGGATAACTTTGTTGGGTCTGATTCCAAGCTTCGAGGGCTTGTTGCTGTTCTGGGGGAAGCCGTAGGGAAAATTCGGCAAGCCGTTGCTCTGGGTGCAACACCATTGTTTCCAGGAGAGTCTGAAGCTGTTGCAACAGACAACAAACCATACTGCCATCGAATCGACGACGGTCATATGAAATCTCCAAGGTCAGTTCTGGTTGGATGATGGCCCCTAGCGTAAGGGGATAGTTGGTTCGTTCGATGGCATGAACATTGTGAATCTGGAATAGCTTATTGTCTTGCCAAAGTGATGCGTCAACTCGATAGTTTTCAACTACGACAATGCTGTTGAAAAGAGGAACGCCTCGGGGAATATCGCTCCAGGCTTGAATCTCTGCCAGGGGACTATATTCATACTGATACAGTTCTGCTTGCTGTAACTGCAGTTGCAGCAACCACTCGATGAGGGATATCTCAGGGTCAACTTTGACGCGGATAGGCAGGGTATTAATGAATAACCCGATCATCGACTCAGCCCCTGTCAAGGTGGTTGGACGCCCTGAAATCGTTACGCCAAAAACGATGTCGCGATCGCGGCTGTAATAACTTAAAAGCAGTGCCCAAGCTCCTTGTATCAGGATGCTCAGGGTGAGCTGATGTTGCTGGGCCAGGGATTTGAGGGCTGCCGCAGTGGGTGTTGTGAGGGTGATTTTTTCCTGGGCATAGATATCGGCTTCATCGGAAGTGCTGATCGTCGACTTCTCTATGGCCAGGAAGGTCGGCGTTGTAAATCCCTGAAGCAACTGACGCCAAAAGGATTCTGCTTGCGACAAGTCTTGTTGCTGGAGCCAAGCGATATAGTCGCGATAGGGACGCGCTTGCAGCAATTGAGAAACTGCTGATAAAGCGGCTGGCGTTGATACCCCTTTGGCACTCAAAAATTCTTCGTAATAGGCGAGGACTTCCCTAAAAACGAGTGGCAATGACCAGCCATCCAGCAAAATATGGTGATAGCTCCACAGACATCGGTAAGTCGTCTCTGTTAGCTGAAATACCGTTAATCGCATCAACGGGGCTTTCGTCAACTTAAATCCGCGTTGACGATCTGCCTGGAAAAATGCCTGTAATTTTTCTGCCTGATCAACCGCTGGAACTTGTCGCCAGTCGTAGTAAGTAAAAGGCACTTTGGCGTTGCGCACAACGATCTGCAGGGGTTGCTCAATGTTTTCCCACACAAAGGCTGTTCGCAGGACACTATGCCGATCAACAACTTGTTGCCAGGCTTGTTCTAAAGCCGTGCAATTTAAACTACCGTGATCTAGTTTGATATCCCAAGCTAGCTGCTCGAAATAAAGGAAAAGGGTTGGGTCGTACAGGGTATGTAACAACATGCCCTGCTGTACTGGTGAAAGGGGATAAACATCTTCAAATTGCTTAGGAAGTGGCTTGGTGTTCATTCGACCGTTGCCTCCAAATCGATGCTAGCCAGGGCTTGATTTAGGGTGTCCTGATTCAGATTGGCCAGTGGAAAATCAGATGGTGTATAGCCCCCTGCCTCCGGTGATTGACAGTGGGTAATCAGCGATCGCAACTTTGCCAGACTTGCCGCCGCCAGGGCCGCAATCGTTTGTGTTCGATGTACCTGTTGACTGTAAGTCCAGTCCATTCGAAGCTGACCATCGAATACAACGGCGTTGATATCCAACAGGTGCTGTCGTGGATTTTGGGGACCGCGAGTATTTTCAGAAACGGCTAACAATCTTAAGGGAATGAGCCCTGGCAATGTCTGGTCAAACTGTCCCAAGTAGTTAAAACTGATTTCGGGCTGAGCCAAAAACTGCAGCTTGGTAGTAATTTCTTCATTTTCTTGAATATATCGTAGTAAGCCATAGCCAATACCTCGATGAGGAATACTACGTAACTGTTCTTTGATCGACTGCAATATGACGCCGGGTGCCGATGGATCCGATGGTAAATCAAGCCGTACCGGGAATATCGTCGTAAACCATCCTACAGTACGAGATAAATCCAGATCATCAAACAAATCTTCTCGCCCGTGGCCTTCTAAATTGAACAGTAGCGATGATGTTTGCGCCCACTCGCCCAAAGCTTGTGATAATGCTGTCAACAAAACGTCATTGATTTGCGTGTTATAAGCTTTGGGTACTTGGCTGATGAGGGTCTGGGTCTCGGTGGCATTCAATGACACGGATAGGGTCCGCGCTGATGCTTCCAGATTAGCGCTGGAGCCATCGGCAGCAAAGTCTATTGGTAGGGGCGCGATCGGTTGATTGGCGACTGCTAACCAGTGATCTAACTCGGACTGCACGGCTGCCGTTGGGGCATAGTTCTGTAACCGCTGGGCCCATTGCTGAAAGGATGTGGTTTTAGCCGGTAGTTGAATCGGTTGGCCCTGACTGAGTTGCTGGTAGCTTGTTTGCAAATCGGCTAACAAAATGCGCCACGACACACCGTCGATCGCTAAGTGGTGAATAGCTATTAGAAGCTGGCTGAGTGGGCGATCGCCATAGTCAAAGTAGGCAACCCTGCAAAGTGGCGGATGCGAAAGGTTGAGACTGCCCTGAAACTGAGCTGTAGCACTAGCCAAAGCAATCGCTTGAACTGGCTCAGGGAGGGCTGATAAATCGATGCACGTCAATGGCAAATCTGCTGTGGTGCCTGCATTCGTTTGTTGCCAACCAGAGTCTGTTTGCGCGAACCCAAGACGCAAAGCGTCATGATGCTCAAGCAATCGCTGCAAGACCGATTCTAAGCATGCCACGTTAAAGGAGTGTTGAGTTTCGATCAGCAGCGACTGATTCCAATGATTTAGCTGCGGCAAGGTTTGGGCAAAAAACCATTCTTGAATGGGCGTTAGCGGTAAATCCCCCGTAACTAGATCTTGCTCGGCTTGAATTTTTGAGGCCGTTCCGGCAACAGCTGCCAACTCCGCAATTGTTTGGTATTGAAATAATTGCTTGAGGGCAATTTGTAACCCTGCATTATTAGCTTGCGAAAGGGCTTGCATCCCTAGAATTGAATCGCCACCCAGCTCAAAAAAGTTATCGTGAATCCCTACTTGATCAATCCTTAGAATTTGTTTCCAAATATCGGCCAGGATCACTTCGGTGGGAGTCCGGGGTGCTACAAACGTTCCTATCAGTTCAGGTCGGAGTTGATTAGGAGTCGGCAACGCCCGACGATCGACCTTGCCATTGGGGGTAATGGGCAAACTCTCAAGCAATACAAAAACCGCTGGCACCATATAATCGGGCAGTTCTTGCTTCAGGTAACGGCGTAACTCAGACTGCGTTAAGGAGTTCCCTGGCTCTAAGACAAGGTAAGCCACTAACCGCTTTTGATCATTCGCTTCCGTTCTGGCCAACACTACGGCTTGTTGAATCAAGTCATGACGATGCAAAACCGATTCAATCTCCCCTAGTTCAATCCGAAAGCCTCTTACCTTGACTTGATGGTCAATCCGTCCCAAAAACTCAAGCGTGCCATCAGCCCGATAGCGTGCCAAATCGCCCGTTTTGTAAAGACGAGAGGAAGGAATTGGAAGGGCGGCATGCGGAAGGCGGCATGCGGAAGAGTCTTGAGTTTTGAGTTTTGAATTCTGACCCTGGACTCCTGACTCCTGACTCCTGACTCCTGACTCCTGACTCCTCAAATCTTGAATTTTGTAGACGCCTGAGCGGCTTCCCGAAGGGTATTTTGAATTTTGAATTGAACTCTGTTCCCTACTCCCTACTCTCTGCGTTCTGAACGGATTCGGAATAAATTTTTCGGCCGTGAGTTCGGGATGATTCCAATAGCCCCGTGCCAACCCCAACCCAGCAATATGGAGTTCACCGGGCACACCAATAGCGACTGGCTGTAAGTCGCGATCCAGAACATAGAGCTGGGTATTGGCAATGGGACGGCCAATGGGAATCTTGCCATGAGCAATATCGTCTGCGGTGACCTGATGGACGCAACAACCCACCACTGTTTCTGTGGGGCCATACTCATTGATGAGGTGGGTATCCGGTGCTGCTTCTAGCCAAGCTGCACAGCTGGAGGCAGGAAGTTCTTCGCCCCCCAGAACCAAATAGCGTGCCTGCCCGGCCTTGGTAGCGGCAGTGAAGGTTTGATTCAGAACCTGTAAATGGGCTGGTGTGAGTTTAACGAGGCTAAAGTCGGGATGGGAGCGCAGGAGTTCAGTGAGAGCCTCTAGTCCAGTCACGCTTGCTGTCGCTGCTGGTACCGTTGGTGAAGTATCTGATGTCATCGAGGTCGGCACCAGAACAATCTTCTGGCCCACGATTAAGGGGGCAAAGAGGCTCGTCAGGGTGGCATCGAAACCGAGCGGCGAATGCAAGGGGGCTCCAGTGCCCTGGGCAACTTGGTAGCGCTGACTACACCAATACAGGTAATTGACTAAACCTCGGTGAGAAATCTGAGTGCCTTTGGGATGGCCGGTTGAGCCTGAAGTGTAGAGCACATAAGCCAGGTTATCTGGCTGTAGCGACGGCTGTATAAGGCTCTTGGTTAAGTAGCTACCTGGCGTCTGAGGATCTACAGACAGTTGATCACCAATATACAGTTGATCAACTGTCTGCTGAGCCAACCAATCCGCGAATTGAGGCTGGGTGACCACTAGCGAAACAGCCGCATCCTTAAGAATGAACTGCAGCCGCGATTGGGGATAGCTCGGATCAAGTGGAACGTAGGCCCCTCCGGCTTTGAGAATGCCCCATAGAGCCACTAGCATGTCCAAAGAGCGGTCGAGACAAAGTCCCACTAATTGCTCGGGTCCCACACCCCGCGTTTGTAGTTCAACGGCGAGCTGTGTTGCGCGCTGATTAAGTGCGCGGTAGGTGAGATGCTGGTCGTCTAAAACCACTGCGATCGCATCCGGCGTGCGTTCTACCTGGGCTTCAAATAGCTGATGGAGGCAGACGTCCTTGACGTCGTACTCAATCTGGGTCTGATTCCAGACATGGAGTAACTGATGGGTTTCAGCCGCTGGCAACCAAGATAAACTTGAAATCGTTTGATGGGGGTCGGTTACGATGCTCTGGAGCAGTGTTTGAAAATGCCCTGCCATACGCGCAATCGTGTCAGGATTAAATAAATCACTGTTGTAGCGCCAGTTTGCGACTAATTCCTGTCCCGTTTGGATCATCGTTAGTGTCAAATCGAAGGCCGCACCCCGCTGACTGTCAAAATTAAAGATATGTGCGGCATCTGAACTGGGCTGATTCGCCTCAGAGCCTCCTACAGGTGAAACGGCAACTGTATCTTGACTTTGTTGCTCTAAACAGATGAAGGCAACTTGAAAGATCGGCGAACGACTAGGATCGCGTGCCACTTCTAGCTTCTCAACTAGAAGTGGGAAAGGATAATCTTGGTGGTTGATGGCCGCCAAAACGATAGGTTTCAGTCGCTGTAGGAGCTGGCTAAAGGTCGGGTTGCCAGCAAGATCGGCCCTTAACACCACCGGATTCGCGAAATAGCCAAGGACCGTTTCCAACCCGGCTAAATTGCGACCGGCCATAGGTGAGCCAATGACCAGCTTTTCCTGTTGAGTGTAGCGCCATAGGAGGACCTTAAACGCAGTTAGCAGTAATGTGTAGGACGTCACGCCTTCCGCTACTGCTAACGCGCGCAGTTGTTGACTGAATAGCCGACTTAAGGAGGTTAAGTGAGCGGCTCCATGGTAAGTCTGCAAGGGCGGGCGGGGGCGATCTGTTGGCAAATTAAGCTCTGGCAATTCACCTGCTAGTTGCTGTTTCCAGTATTGCCAGAGTTGCTCTCCTGCCGAGCTTGACAGTTTTTCGGTTTGCCAATGAACATAATCTACATACTGTAACTTGGGCTGAGGTGGCGGCGGCGTCTTCGATTTGATTGCGGTATATAACTCCCAGAGTTCTTGTATACAGAGCTTTGTAGACCAAGCATCTAAAGCAATATGGTGAAATACAATCAAAAAAATATACTGACTTGTCTGAGTGACATCGGTCTGAATCTCGTTATTAGCTTGGGTTAGTAGCGATGCTCGTATAAAGGGCCCTTTGCGAAAATCGAAGGGACGTTCAGCAGCTTCAATTAAATATCTTTTTTGAGTATCTGAATTCCAGCCTGAGGCATCAATCACATCCAAGACAATGTCCTGATATTCATGGATTTGTTGAGTTGGAGCATGATCTTGCTGAGAATAGGTTGTTCGCAAAATAGGATGGCGTAGCATCAGCTGCTCCAGAGCCCTTTGCAGCAAGGTTATTTCTAAGTCCGCAGGTAGAGAGGTGGCATAGGCTATGTTGTAAGCCACATTTTCAGGCGCAAGTTGATATAAAAACCATAGGGCCCTTTGACCATAGGACATCGGCTCTAAAGATGTTGACTTGCTGGCTCGTTCCCGCAAGAGTTCGGCCAACAAGGCCCGCTTTTCTGAGGGCGAAAGATGAGCCAATTTTTCAGCATTTAGTTGTTGGGTAGTTTTGCTCATGTTGGCTCCTCTGTTCCAGCAATCATGGCGTTTAATAACTGTTCCACATCTTCGTCGGCCAATTGCTCTAGCTGAGCCAGCGTTTGTCCAGCCTGATGGGGCTGAATTGACTGCTTCAAATCAACTGAGATCGTTGCAAGTTCGGTGTCTGTGCCCTCTACTTGAGCCTCTCCCGCAGACGTATTTATAGCCGTGGTTACGTGCTCGAGTTGCTCATTAATCCAGGTTGCTAAATTTTCTAAACTAGGTTCTTCGATAAATTTCACGATTGGGATTTCTAGGTTCAAGTCTTTCCCAACTTGGTTCCTCAATTCAATGGCCATCAGAGAATCGAGTCCTATCATATTGAGCGGCTGCTGGACCGATAATTGCGAGGATGGCAGACCTAAGATGCGACTAACTTCTTCTTGCATGTAGGCCAGCAAAAGTGGATAACGCTGCTCTCCTGCTAAGGTTTTTAGTTTTTGCAATTTCTGCCAACGCTCCCGTTGTTGGGGGGATGACAGTTTCTGGAACTGTTTCTGTTTAGGAAACGCCGCTACCTCAGACAACCACGGCGGTGTCTGATTCGATGGAAATTGCGTTATCAAGTCATGCCAATCAACTGGCATGACACCAACTTGAGGTAAAGACTGGGAAAATAGCTGTGATAGAACCTCTAACCCAATCTCTGGGGCAATTGTTCCTACCCCTTTAATCTTATACTGCCGCTCTACTAAGTATTTGACGGCCATCCCAATCTCACTCCAAGCCCCCCAATTAATACTGAGACCAGGGAGTCCTTGAGCTTGTCGGTAATGCGCTAATGCATCTAAAAAAGCATTGGCAGCGCTATAGTTCGCTTGACAGGGTGACCCCAACAAGGATGCTACGGATGAAAACAGCATAAAGAAATCAAGAGATCGCGATTGAGTCAGTTGGTGTAAATTCCAGGCCCCTGCCACCTTGGGAGCCAGGACACGACTAAAATCTTGCCAGGCAAGCTGTTGTAGAAAACCATCAGCTAAGACACCAGCGGCATGAATCACACCTCGCAAGGGCGGTAAAGACTGATCGATTTCGTCGAAGATGGGCGCTAATTCTTCTGGCTTTGTGACATCGGCCTGTCGTGTAATTACTTTGATTGTGGCGGGTTTTTGGGCTTCGATCAGGGCCTCAAGTTGCTGGCTAGTCGTTGGCTTCACCGAATTCCGCCCAATCAAGACAAGAGTCTGAGCTCCCTGCTCGATCATCCAATGGGCCACTCGTAAACCCAGGCCCCCTAGGCCCCCAGTAATCAAATAAGTGCCATCATGCTGGAATTTAGGCTGTTTGCGATCGCCATCTTGTTGATTGGCAGCCAAAGTATTCGGCACTGAGCAACGAACCAATCTAGCTACCCGACGTTGCCGATCGCGATAAACCACCTGGTCTTCAAGACTGCCGATATCAATCTCACGCCATAGCAACTCAACTTCATGGTCTGAATGAGTTGGATCAAGATCAATTCGGACACATTTAAATTCGGGGCACTCCAGTGCGATTACTTTGCCCATACCCCACAAAGGTGATTGAGGCATCCCTGAGGTCACTTCCGCTAGTGATAATGCCCCCTTGGCAGCTACTGGGTTGGCTCCTCGCGTGATTAACCAAAGCCGGGGTACCCGAGTTGACTGAGCCCCCATAAAGGCTTGGAGCAAATGTAATGTACTCTCACATCCTTGTTTCGCAGCTATGTCTAAATCATCCAGACTCAAATTATCAGTAGCTGGAGTCGTTAAACTCCAGAGATGCACAATGCCATAAAGCTCCGGTAGATCTTCGTTCGCCAAATCTTGCAACAGAGTGTGAAAGTCCTCAGCTCGACTAGGGTTAAGGCTAAAGCGCTGCGATGCTTGTTGCTCATAGGTGACTCCTGGCATGACCAAGCTGCACCTATCCCCTTTCGCTTGCATGAGGGCACTGAGTTGCTCACCCACGCCTTGTTGGTCGGCCAAAATCAGCCAATGCCTTATGGCTGTAATCGGATTTTCGATCACGGCTTTCGTTGCAAGGCTATCAGCTGACTGGGGTGTAAGTACTGCATCCAAGGCAGCCGGTATTGGTAAATGGTTAAATGTGGCGGGAATGGATAATGCCTGGGACCGCCATTCAATCTGATAAAGCCAATCTTGATAGGGGTTTGATGGGCCACCCAAGAGCATGGCTGGGTCAACTTGTTGTAGTCGCAGCCCCTCTACAGTGGCAATAATCTCACCGTCTGGAGTCATCAACTGTATGTTCGCAACTCGGGTCTTGGGCTTGTCGAGGTCAGTGGGGCAGAGTTGGACGTGACTCCAGAGAGGCATCCGGCAGGGGCTGAACACTTGGAGGGAGTCGAACCCGATGGGCAAATAAGTGTCTGTTTGTTGATCGGCAGATAACACAGCGCCTAAAATTTGCCAGCAAGCATCCAGTAGAACTGGAGGTAAGTGCCAGTTTTCAAGATCCGTTAAGTGTAGAGGTGACTCAATCTCTGCTAAGGCTTCTTCTGGTCGTCGCCAGAGTTGCTTAACTGCCTGGAATGCAGGGCCATACTCTAGCCCATGAGATCGCAGTTGTTGATAAAAATCAGCCACCGCGATCGCTTCTAGAAAATCAGCTTTGAGTGCTACGAGATCAACTTTTCTAGGGAGCGAATCAGGCTCATAGGCCAGAATCTTACCCGATGCATGTAATCGCCAATCAGGGGCGGAGGGCTGCTCAAGGTCCAGACTGAAAATTTCCCAGGTATAGACTGACCCTGTTTCAGGCGTTAATAGGGTTTGAATCGGTTGGTCAGCTGATGCACTCAGTATTAGCGGGGAGGGGATGATTACGTTGGTAATCTTCTGGTAATCTGATTGGCTGATCTGGGTACCTGCTGCCAAAGCCATTTCAATGTAAGCCGTTGCTGGAAAAATTGGCGTTTGGTAAACACAATGGTCGCTTAAAAATGCAGGCGAGTGGGCACTAAGATGCGCTTCAAACTGAATTTCTTGGCGTTTAAGGGCCGCTGAGTGGAGTTGTTGCCCTAATAAAGGATGTATCTTATGACCGCTATGGGCGTTCAGCAACCTTGCCTGATCATAAGAAGGGGTAGCAGCCTCTTCAATCCAATAGCGCTGTCGCTGAAAAGGATAGGTGGGTAAGGTGACCTTGCGATGTTGCGGATAGTCGCGGTAAAAACCGGCCCAATCAACAGGAACTCCTTGGGCGTAAAGCTCACCCAGACTGGTTAGCAACTGTCGCCAATCACTCTGACCAGACCTGAGACTTGGTAGCCAAGTGCCCGTTTGGGGGGGCAAACAAAGTCGCCCCATGCCTAATAAAATCGGCTGTGGCCCAACTTCTAGAAATGTTTCGTAGCCCTGTTGATGCAGGGTTTCGATGCCAGCAGCAAAGTTGACAGGAGCGAGGATATGCTGACCCCAATATTCGGGAGTGGCGACCGCATCCGTAACGACCTGTCCCGTGACATTGGAAATAAATTTGATGCGTGGATTGGCATACTGCACCTGGCGAGCGACTTGTTCAAATTCGGCCACCATGGGCTGCATGAGCACTGAGTGGAAAGCATGGGAGACTGTGAGGGACTTGATCTTGATGCCCTCGCTAGTAAGGGCCTGAGCAAGTTTCTCAACGGCAGCGCTAGCCCCGGAAATGACCGTACTTTCAGGACCATTGATAGCGGCGATGGTGACGTCAGCTTGGCCAGCAATAGCCGCCCTAACGCATTCGGCTGACGCCATCACCGAAACCATGGTCCCCCCTGGCGGTAACTGCTGCATTAGCTGGCCCCGCATGGCACTCAACTTCAGGCCATCTTCGAGACTAAACACACCCGCCACACACGCTGCCACGATCTCACCGATGCTGTGACCTATCACGACAGACGGTCGGATGCCCCAGGTGTACCAAAGTTGATAGAGCGCGTACTCAATGGCAAACAGAACCGGTTGAGTATAAGCTGTCTGATTCAGTAAGGCAGCGGCTTGTTCCGTGCGCTCATCAGGATAAAGCACATCAAGCAAAGGTCTTTCTAGATAAGCACTGAGAATTTCACTGCACTGTTCAAGCGTCTGTCTGAAAGTGGGTTGCGTTTCATAGAGCTCTCGGGCCATGTTGACATACTGGGACCCCTGTCCTGTGAACAAAACAGCGATTTTGCTTTTATTGCTAGTTCCCCTACTGACGTGTTCGTCAGATTGCCAGGCCCTGAGTTGAGCTAACAAATCCTCTTTATTTCGACCGACCAAGGCCAATCGTTGCTCAAAATGGGCTCGACCCACTTGAGTGCTGAAACACACATTTGCCAGGTCAACGTCTGGCCAGCTGGCCAGATAGCCCTCATACTGCTTTGCCAGTTGCTGCAACGCTGGTTGCCCCTTGGCTGATAGCGTTAACAACTGCCATGACGGTTGTTCCGTGATTGGTTGACTGGGGCCAACAACGGGAGCCTCTTCGACAATCACATGAGCATTGGTGCCACTGAAACCAAAGGAACTCAAGCCTGCCAGTCGCGGCTTCTGATTGCGGTCCCAAGTTAACGCCTGCGTCGGAATCGTCACAGGGGCATCGGCCCAATCAATATAAGGATTGGGAGTATGCAAGTGTAAATGGGGTGCAATTACCTGATGCTGCAATTGCAACACCACCTTGATCAAGCCTGCCATCCCTGCGGCTGCCTCTAAATGACCAATATTGGTCTTGACGGAGCCAATCGGTAGGGGCTGATCTGTTGAATGAGACTCACCAAAGACAGCTCCCAACGCCCCCACTTCAATCGGGTCGCCCAGTGAAGTCCCGGTGCCATGGGCTTCGACATAGCTGATTGCAGCCGGAGTCACTTGAGCTGCTTGAAGTGCTTGCTGAATCACCGCCTGCTGCGATGGTCCATTGGGGACGGTGAGCCCACTGGTATGACCATCCTGATTAATGGCAGAGCCACGAATCAATGCCAGAATTCGATCGCCATCGCGCTGGGCGTCCGCGAGTCGTTTGAGCATGACCACCCCACAGCCTTCTGCGCGCACAAAGCCATCGGCACCAATGTCAAAGGTCTTGCAGCGACCATCGGTAGCTAGCATTCGCGCTTTGCAGAAGTTGATCGTATTAACCGGCGATAAGATCCGATTGACCCCACCGGTTAAGGCGACATCGCTTTCGCCGTTGCGTAAGGACATGCAGGCTAGATGAAGGGCCACTAAAGAAGACGAACAGGCTGTATCAACCGATAAACAGGGCCCGGTGAATCCTAATAGATGAGAGATTCGACCGGTAGCGGTGCTATGGGCATTGCCGGTGGCCAGATAGGCATCGATTTGTTTCGTGCCCTGTGCTAACAGATGGTGGCTGTAGTCATTGCTACAGATGCCGATAAAGACCCCGGTAGCAATGTCTTTGAGTGCTGCTGGGGGTAGGTTGGCGGATTCAAGGGTTTCCCAGACCACTTCGAGTAGTAGCCGTTGTTGAGGATCAAGGGAGCCCACTTCGCGGGGGGCTATGCCAAAGAAACTGGCATCAAAGTCTTTGAGGTGGTCAACAAAGCCGCCATAGCGGGTGTACATCTTGCCCACCGCATCGACATTGGGGTCGTAGTATTGCTCAAGGCTCCAGCGGTCAGCGGGAATTTCGGTGATGGCATCGGTGCCTTGATGCAGGAGGTCCCAGAAGGCGTCAAGGGTATCAGCGCCTCCCGGGAAGCGGCAACCCATGCCAATAATTGCAATCGGCTCTGACCGCTGGTCAGTAACGATTGGCGGCCCAATAGCTTCGGTCGTTTCGAGCGGCGTAACGGCTGCTGCAACAGCCGTAGCGACTGCCTCGTTAGATAAGCCAGGGACAAGCAGTTGGTCCGCCAGGAATTCTAATAGAGACTCGAGGGTGGGATAGTCCATCAAGGAGGTGACGGCAATCGATATACCCAGCCCCATTTGCAGTCGATTTCTCAACTCCACTGCGGTGAGTGAATCCATGCCCAAATCAAAGAAGCCCGCGGCGGCATCAATCTCTTGAGGATTAGCAATCCCTAACACCTGAGCCACTTGTTTGCGCACAAAAGCGTCCAGTAAGGCATTCTGTTCCTGGACAGGTGCTGTCTGCAATTGCTTCACAAAGGAAGGAGATGGGCCCAAAAGGTTTTCCTGGCTCATCTGGGTCCAATCAGAGAGATAGGACCAAGTTTTCCACTGGGGAGACGACTGAGCAGCCGTCCAATCAATTGGGACCAACCCCACTTGGGGCACATCAGGTTGGCGCAACAACCGTTCCAGAACCGCTAACATTTGCTGCGGCTCAATCACACCCATGCCCAGTTGCTTTGCCCTGACATCAGCTCCCCGCTCAGCTGCTTCACCGATCTGAGTGACCGCTCCCAACTGAAAGCTCTGGCCTGCTAAACCTAGAGACTGCCGATAGGACGCCAGACTATCGAGAAAGGCATTAGCCGCCGAATGATTGGCTTGTCCCGGAGACCCCAGCAATGCGGCGGCTGACGAGAACGATATGAAAAAGTCAAGCGAGTCTGACCGAGTCAACTGATGTAGATTCCAAGCTCCCTGCACCTTAGGACCAAGAACATTGGCAAACTTGGACCAGCTTTGCTGCAGTAAGGTGCCATCATCGAGTGCCCCAGCTGCATGGATAATGCCCTTCAGGGGAAATGCCGATTGGCGAATCGAATCAATCACCGTGGCCATTGCGACTGCATCGGTGACATCCGCCTGGGCCACCGTGACTTGAGCCCCTTTTTCCCTGAGTGCTTGGAGCGGAGCTTGGACGGATTCACTGGGTGCGCGTCGACTCACTAGGACGAGATGCCTGACCTGATGGTCAATGAACCAATCAGCAACTAATAGTCCTAAGCCGCCCAAGCCACCGGCAATCAGATATGTACCGTCTTCTTCTAGCGGCAAGCTAGTGGCTGGTTGTGGTGTCTGGGTGATAACAATCTTGCCAATGTGTTGAGCCCGCTGCATGTAGCGCAAAGCATCGATGGCCTGTTCTGCTGGGAAGACCGTCAAGGGGGGCGTTTGCCACTGGCCTGATGCCAAATGGGTGATGATTTCCTTTAGCAGAGTTTGAACAAGTGCTGGCTGCGTTTGAGAGATGTGAACCAAGTCAATGATGCGATAGGCCACATCAGGACGCCTTTGAGCCATCTGCTCTGAGGTGAATACATGGCGTTTAGCAATTTCGACAAATCGTCCTCCCGGCTTCAAGACCGAGAGACTGCTGGCGACGAAATCATCGGAAGTCAATGAGTTAAGCACTACATCAACCCCCTGACCTTGGGTTGACGTCCGAATCGCTGGGGCAAACTCAGTCGTCCTGGAGTTCATAATGTGACGCACTCCCATTGCCCGCAGTGTGTCCCACTTGGCTGGGCTAGCCGTGGCAAAGATTTCGGCACCCACCTGCTGGGCAATTTGAACAGCAGCCAGACCTGTGCCGCCAGCGGCTGCATGAATCAGTACCTTATCCCCGGCCTTGAGTTGAGCCACACGCGATAACGCGTAGTAGGCCGTCAGGAAGTTCACGGGAATCGCAGCCGCCTGTTCAAAGGTTAGGCACTCTGGGCTAGCGACAACAGCCTGTGCCTGAACGGTGACATACTGACCCAACGCACTAGGCGCTAACGCTATCACTGCATCGCCTAAAGCAAGTGACTCAACCCCGTCACCCAAGGCCACAATCTCACCGGCACATTCGCCACCCAGGGTACGCATCGCTTTGAGATGTTCTTGAGAGACCCCATCAACCGCTTGGGGGATCAAATCTAAAGCGACTACCACATCAAGGAAATTAAGCCCCGATGCCTGTACCTTAATTTCAACCTCACCAGGACCGGGTGCCTGACGCGGTGAGTCGACCCATTGCAAACTATCCAGTAAGCCGGGTGTCGCTAACGCTAACCGACAAGGCCCTGCCGGCAGGGGCATGGCAGCTTCGTTGGTAGCCGTTGCCAGGGCCTGACTTCTGGCCAATCTGGCTACAAAGCGTTGATCTTGTCGCAGGGCCACCTGGTCTTCGGGATCGCCTGACCACACCTCTGTCCAAAGCTGCTCAGCTTGGTCTTCAACTGATGCAGCCGCGTCCAGGTCAATTCGAGTACAAGCGAGTTCCGGATGCTCTAGGCCAATCACTTTGCCCATGCCCCACACCGAGGCCTGACTGACACCTGATAAATTCTCAGCAGGGGTACCGACTGATTGCGAACCCTGGGTGACAATCCAGAGCCTGGGGGGTGTCGTTTCTTGCTGCACTAATGCCTGCACTAAGGTCAAGAGAGTGCCACAGCCTAACTGTGAGGCTGCAGCTAAGGCTTGGCTATCCATGCTCTGGGCAGCGGGGGCATCCAAGCCCCAACAATGAATCACCCCTTTCAGTTCAGTCTCTTGGGTTTGTATCTGGGCTAACAGGTGCTGATAGTCTGCCATCGTTTGGGACTGCTGCTGCACCAAGGTGCAAACTTCGCCTTGGGCTGCTAATCGCTGCGCCAGCCGTTGGGCCACCCCGTGTTGGTCGGCCAAGAGCAGCCAACCCTTGGCAGGCTCAATGGTAGATTCACCAGATTGAGATAGGTCTGGGCTGGTTTGGGCCAAAATAACTGCTTGTCCCAGGTCTTTCCCGTCGCTCTCACCCGGTAGTACTGTGATCGACTTAAACCCAGTTTCCGTTAAGACTTGGTGCCACTGGGTGCGATTGAGTAGGGGATAATCCGGTCGTAGGTCGCGATCGCTAAAGCGCCACCAGCCATCGAGTAAGCCGAAAATCAAATCCACCCAGCGTTGACGAGCCGTCCCCTCCAGTAGCACCAGCATCCCTCCCGGTGCCAACAACTGCCGAACATGGTTCAGAGTCTGCCTCAGGTCACAGGTAGCATGGAGCACATTAGCCGCAATTACAATATCGTGTTGCGACTCTTCAAACCCCTGCTCAGTTGGGTCTTGTTCGATATCAAGAGTTTGATAGTGGACAAAGGGATAGTCATTGCCAAAGCGTTTCTGAGCTTTCTGGGTGAAGAGGGCACCGATATCGGTAAAGCAATATTGGGTTTGCTGAGCCGGTAAGTGCGGTAGCACAGCACTGGTAGTGCCACCAGTACCGGCTCCAATTTCAAGGATACGTAGGCCTCGATTGGTTGGCGCATGAGCCACAGCTGTCGTGACGGCCTGCTGCACTAAGCGATTGAAGTTTTGAGCCGCGGGTGAGTCTTGATAGAGTTGGATGGCGCTACTCAAGTCACCGGTTGGAAAGACTAGCTGCACGGGGTCAATAGCGCCCCGTAAGACGGCAGCCAGTTGGCTGCCACAGCGCTCCAGTAGCTGCCATTCGGCAGACTCTGAAACTAATTCAGTCAGAGGCACAATAGTCCCAGCAGTGGGTAATGCTTGGACAACCTGCCATCGGTCTTGCTGAGGGATTAGAACACCTTCTTCTGAAAGAATCGCCAGCAAGCGAGCCAGCAAGCAATGCTGCTGCGGTACGATGCCCAAGCGTTGAACAATCTGCTCCAGCTGTAACTGTTCGCTGGGTTGATAGGCCCAGCCCAGTTGGGCGAAGGCCCTCACGATGAAATCTAAACTGGCCTGTTCGAGTAAGGGGAACAGGTCGGCATAATGCTGATGCAGGACCGGGTTATCCAACAACAGGGTCTGCACCTGAGGGGCTAAGGCCGGGGCAAGTTCCGTTGGCGATGGCAGGAAATCTGGGGATGGCAAGCGACCGAAACGGACTTGGGCGCGCCAATCGACCTGGTAAAGGTGTTGCTTCAGATGGCGGGGTTGACCCAGCAGTGAGGCAAGCGAGGTAGCTCTTAAACGCAGACCATCAATGCGGGCAATTGTCTGACCAGTCTCATCCAGTAGCTCGATTTGGGCGCTAAGGCTAGTAGATTGTGCGATTGTTTGCCATTGGCCGAATGCCCAGAGGCTCAAGCTAGGGCGACGATAGACCTCAAAGCGCTCAATGGCAACCGGTAAATAAGTGGTGGTGGTATCGGTTCCAGGATTAATCGCGGAGAGAACTTGCAGAGCGGCGTCTAAGAGCGCTGGATGGATATCATAGTCGGCACTATCACCGACTAGGGGCATCGGCAGTTGCAGTTGAGCGAGGGCCTGGCCATCGCCTTGCCACAGTTGTTGAATACCCTGGAAACTGCTGCCGTAGTCAATTTGATGCTGGCGGCAACGACGGTAATGGGCGGTGACTTCACAGCGGTGTGGACACTCGGTTTGATACTGGTTCAGCGGTACCGTGGGCATGGACGTGACCTGAGCCGCTAACCGAATTAAGCCCTGGCTATGGCGTTGCCATTGAGTGTCTGCACTAGTGTCTGAGACAGGCGATAAGCTAAAGATTTCGAAGCGATAGGTCTCGGGGTCCTCAGGCGTAATCAGGGTTTGTACTTTGGTAGGACTTGATTCAGGCAGGACTAGGCCCCGTTCGATTTCGAATTGCTCCAGGGTAAAAGGTTGGTCAGGAAACACCTGATGGCCAACCGCTAAACCCATTTCCAAATAACCTGTGGTGGGGAATAATACCTGGTTGAAAACACGATGCTCGGCTAAATAGGCCGGCTGACGCGGACTCAAAACAGATTCAAAGTAGACCTGAGAACTGGCTAGGGAGACTTGATGGCCGAGCAGGGGATGTAACGCTTCATGCGGCAACGTTTTGCCTATAAGTGTATGGGCTGAAGCTGGAACATCAACCCAATAGCGTTGTCGTTGGAAGGGATAGGTGGGCAAAGCGACCTTACACCGTTGCGGATAGGCCGCATCGAAGCCCAACCAATCGATGGTCACCCCACGACTATAAAGTTCACCTAGACTCGAGAGCATCTGTTGCCAATCACTCTGACTGGGGCGCAGGGAGGGTAGCCAGGCATTCGCCGCATTCTCTGAAAGACATTGACGGCCCATGCCTAGCAGAATCGGTTTGGGACCGCATTCAAGAAAGATGTCAACCTTTTGTTGGTGTAGGGTTGCCATCCCAGCCGCAAAGTTCACAGGGGAGAGAACATGCCGACACCAGTACTCAGGGATGGCTACTTCATCGGTGATGACTTGTCCCGTAATGTTGGAAATAAATGGAAGCTGGGGTACAGCATAACTTACCTGCCGAGCCACTTCTTCAACCTCGGCCAGCATGGGCTGCATCAGCGGTGAGTGAAAGGCATGGGAAACATTGAGCAACTTTGTCTTGATACCCTCAGCCTCTAGCGTTCCACAGATGATCTGAATAGCGTGGCGGTTGCCCGAAATTACGATACTTTCAGGGCCATTCAGAGCTGCAATACTGACAGGCACAGCGGCATCTTGCGCTTGTTCGTAAGCCTGAATCGTCGCGATCGCATGGGCCTCATTGGTGGTGATCGCAGCCATTGCTCCATCTTTGGGGAGTGCCTGCATCAAACGCCCTCGGGCCGCAACCAGTTGCAGGCCGTCTTCCAGGCTAAATACTCCAGCTTGGTGAGCGGCTACATATTCGCCAATGCTGTGCCCCATGACGCTACTGGGCTGGATACCCCAGGCCTGCCATAACTGAGCTAGGGCATACTCTACAGCAAAGAGAGCTGGCTGAGTGTAAGCGGTCTGATCCAAGAGTTGCTCATCCTCAGACTTGGTTGGATAGAGCACACTCAGCAACGGTTTGTCTAAATAAGCTCGCAGAATTGCGTCACAACGCTCAAGTGCCTGTCGAAAGGTGGGCTGAGTCTCATAGAGCGATCGCCCCATCCCGATTGACTGAGCCCCCTGCCCCGTAAACAAAAAAGCCAGTTGAGGCGACTCGGAAGCTGGGGCATGGATGGCGTAATTGTTACCTGCGGTTGCCTCTGCAAGATAATCAGATAACTGCTCCTTGAGCTGGGCGGTCGTTGCCGCTACCAGACTTAAGCGATGAGCAAAGTGCGATCGCCCAGTCGTTGCCGCAAAACAAATGTCAGCGACATTAACATCAGGCGATCGGGTTAGATATTGAATATATCGGTGAACCAGGGCTTCTAGCGCCGGTTCTGTTTTGGCGGACAGTGGGAGCAAATGCAGGGGACGTTCAACCAGAGTTGGTTCAACTAGGGTTGGCTCAACCGTCGTCTTGGCAGCTGATATGACAGCAGGGGGAGCTGCTGCAATAACAACATGGGCATTGGTGCCCCCAAATCCAAATGAACTCACCCCTGTCAAACAAAGCGGTTTTGCGGCTGACCAGGGCTGCGTTGTTGTCGCAATGGCGAAAGGCGGGGCAAGGGTGATATAAGGATTGAGTTCATTCAGGTGTAAGTGAGGGGGAATCGCCTGGTGCTGTAGTGCTAGTACACTCTTCATCAACCCGACAATACCTGCGGCGGCTTCTAAATGCCCCAAGTTGGTTTTCACGGAACCAATATAACAGGGGGTTTCGGGGGACCGTCCTACGGCCAAAACATCTTGTAAGGCGGCAACCTCAATAGGGTCACCGAGGGGGGTGCCGGTGCCATGCGCTTCAACATATTGAACTGCGGCTGGAGCCACATTGGCATTGGCCAGAGCCTGGCGAATAACCGCCTGTTGAGAAGGACCATTGGGCGCTGTCAACCCATTGCTGCGGCCATCTTGATTGACGGCAGAGCCGCGAATAACAGCCAAAATGCGATCGCCATCTTCCTGAGCTTCACTGAGACGCTTCAAGACGATAACCCCACAGCCTTCTCCTCTCACATAACCATCTGCAGTCACATCGAAGGTTTTACAGCGACCATCGGCCGCCATCATTTGAGCCTGGGAAAAAGCTTGCGTCAATTCCGGCGAAAGCAGAGCATTCACTCCACCAGCTAAGGCCAAATTGCATTCTCCCTGCCGCAAACTTTGGCAAGCTAGGTGTACTGCGACCAATGAGGAGGAACAGGCCGTGTCAACCGCTAGGCTGGGCCCCCTTAAGTTCAAGACATAAGAGAGCCGATTGGCGGCAATACTGAGGGCGTTGCCTGTACTTATATAGGCATCTAAGCCGTTTGGATCGGTGGCCAGATGTTGGGCATAGTCATGACTGCTAATACCTATAAATACCCCAGTCTGGCTCTCAGAGAGCTGAGTCGGCGATTGGCCAGCATGTTCTAACGCCTCCCACGCGACCTCTAGGAGCCAGCGCTGTTGCGGATCCATCTTTTCAGCTTCCCGAGGGGAAATGCCAAAGAAGGCGGCATCAAACTGATCAATCGTGTCTAAAAATCCACCCCAGCAAGTCTTTGGTTGTCCAGCCGTCGCCGTCTCAAAAGTGGAAACCTTGTCAGCAAGAGCCTCGAAATTCCAGCGATCGCGAGAAACCTCGGTAATCGCATCTTGGCCACGACACAGCAGATCCCAAAAAGCCTCTGGGTTGTCGGCCCCCGGAAAGCGACAACCCAAACCCACGATCGCGATCGCTTCTGGTTGCGAAAACTGCTGAGTCGTTGCGATCGCGCCCTGGGAGTCTGACGGCTTACTCGTAGCTAAATGCTGAGCTAACTGAATAATCGTGGGATAGTCATAGACCAAGGTCGGCGACAGCGATCGCTCGAGCCACTCCTCAAGCTCTCCAGAAAGACTGATTGCAGTTGCCGAATCCAGACCATAGCTGGAAAATGGCTCACGGGAATTAACTTGGTTGGGGGGAATGCTGAGATGATTGGCAAGCTGGGTAATTAGCCAGGTTTCAATCATAGAGGCCGAAACAGACGTCCTTGCCGACTGCGAACCTTCTTGACGCGGGGCTGTTGCCGGACTTACCGGCTTAACCCCTTTCACTTGCTGTTCGAGCGTGTCCAAGTCGGTTTCCAGCTGTATTAGTCCGGCTTTATGGCGAGGATTTTCCAACCAGTCACCCACTACTGTGAGTTTGTTAGATCTAAAACCTTCCCTGCAGGCATAGCGCTGAATCTTGCCACTAGAGGTTTTAGGAATACTGCCGGTCTTTAGCAACAAAATTGCATACACCTGCAGATCATGGTGTTCGGCGATCGCCTGCCGAATCGCGGTTGTGATCTCGACAACTTTTAAATTTCTCAGATGCCGACGCTTAACTTCCTGCACGACTACCAGTCGTTCTTCGGAGGCAGTCACGACCGCAAAGGCGGCTCCACAGCCCAGACGTAAGGCTGGGTGAGCTTGTTCAACCGTCAACTCAATATCCTGAGGATAATGATTCCGCCCTCGGATAATGATTAGATCTTTTAATCGTCCGGTTACAAAGAGTTCACCATCCTGCAGAAACCCCAAATCCCCGGTTCTTAAGAAAGGCCCGGCTTCAGTGTCAGCCAGACGCGCCTGAAACACTGCCTGTGTTTTTTCAGGTTGGTTCCAGTAGCCTTGGGCAACGCTTTGCCCCGAAACCCAGATTTCTCCCACCTGGGTTTCGGGGCAAAGATGACCAGTCTCTGGCTGCACGATGACAATTTCTTGCGTGGGTGGTGCCTGACCACAGCTCACTAAGGTGGAGCTGGCGCTATCTAGCCCATCAGCATCGTCTCCAGTTTGTCCTTGCAGTGTTGCCCGCTTAACGGTTTGATAAATTGGCGCAACTGTTTTCTGCCCTCCACTAATGAATAGGGTCGCTTCTGCCATCCCATAGCAAGGGTAAAAAGCCTCTTTCCGAAAACCACAGGCTGCAAAGGCTGTAGCAAAGCGGTCTAGAGTCGCCGCCCGCACCGGTTCGGCCCCCGTAAAGGCTACCTCCCATGTGCTTAAATCCAAATTGGCTCTGGCTTCGGGGGGAATTCGGTTAACGCAAAGCTCATAGGCAAAATTGGGGCCGCCGCTGATACCACCCTGAAACCGGGTAATGGCCTGCAACCATCGAATGGGTCGTTGCAGAAAAGCAACAGGCGACATCAAAAGCACCTGAATTCCCGCATAGATAGGCTGGAGAATGCCGCCAATCAACCCCATATCGTGATACGGGGGCAACCAAATTACGCCACGGTCTTGAGCAGATACTGCGAAGCGCTTATGAATTAAGCCCAAATTATGCATGAGGTTGCGATGGCTTACCATCACACCTTTGGGGTTTGCTGTCGACCCAGAGGTATATTGCAAAAATGCCAGAGAGTCACCAGTAATAGTAGGTGGTTGCCAGCGATCAGCTAAGTCAGCATTGACCTCGTCCGCGGCGATACAAACTACACGACTTAGCGCCAGAGCATCTTCTTCTCTAGACTGCAAATCTATAAGTAAGCTACGAGTCGTTAGTACTACCTGAGGCTGAGCATCCCTAAAGATCGCCTTTAAACGTGATAGCGAACGATTGGGGCGAGGGGGGTAAGCAGGAACCGCGATTGCTCCTGCATACAAACAACCAAAGAAGGCTGCCACATAGGTAAATCCTGGTGGCAGCAATAACAGAACTCTCTCACTAGCAGCATTAAGAGCCTGGAGCTTGGCTCCAATTGCTTGAGACTGCCGCGCAAGCTCTTGATTAGGTAGGGAAATAGTAGATGCTTCGCCATCCTCTAAAAATGTGTATGTCGATTGATCTGGCTGGGACCGGGCCCGGCAATTCAACAAATCGACAAGAGTGATGCACTCATTCGAAAACAAGGATTTAGGGCTGTTCACGCCGCTACTCCATCAACGTGCAATTTTCCAACAAATTACCACTCCAATAAATCATCGTGAAACCTAGCCAGATCAACCCGTTTGAAGCTTAAAGTAATCCAGCGAATGTCCTCGATAATCTGCAGTTCTTATCTACGTAAGCAAACAGGTATCGTACAGAGTCAGGAAACTCCCTCTCAGACATTAGACCGATTGCCTTAGTGGATTGAGCATTAACTTAGACTAGCTGTATTATCCGCAACAAGCCTCAGTTTTGCAAGGGCTCTAATGAAAAAAATTATCAGTTACAGATACTGGCACCTTTCCGGCACAGAGCTCCTGACTGACAAAGGTATTCTGACCTAGAGATTTGTTGAAAGCCATATCAGTTAAAGGCTTTAAGATAAATTAAGAATGTTGCAAGCAAGGAAACGTCATTGCATTATACGATGTTGTTTGTAGGGCAAGACATCCTGAGAGTAGCGGTTAATACTTTTGCTGAACTGAAGGTTTTTTCATTTAGGGTTGGTTTTTGCTAGTCCATGAATTGTGCCTCCCCTACCATCTCTGGTGTGATGGTAGGTTTTGGGAAATGCAGTGGCAGAGGAAATGTGAAGGTGAAGGAGGTTTCTCATTGCGTCCGTTTTTGCAATTTTTGCAAGTTTATCCCCGAATGCTACTGGCATTGTATTGTGCGTAAGTGTGAATTTGCTTCTATAGTCTTTCAAGTGTAATTCTGTATGGTGCTTGCACTTACGAGTTCCCAGCCCATAACCTTGGGGCTGGAGTTCAAAGGTTGGGGCTGGAGTTCAAAGGTTAAGTCAAATCCCCTGAAGTAGGGGCCGAAGACAAGCCATAGCATGTAGGGTGTGCTATTCAATCCCTGCAGGAAGGCCCACTAAATTAATGAGCATTTTTGCGTGAAACGCAAACTTTGTTTTTGTAGAAACTTTTACGGGTAAGGAAGATATGAGGTTTACGCAACAGCCACTTAGCACGCTTGGAGTAATTGGAGGCATATCAATATTAGCCTTGGCTCAACCTGCACAGGCAGATGTAATCCAGATTCGAGCAGTCCAAGTAAACCCAACTTCTGAGGGGATTGAGGTTATTTTAGAGGCCGAATCCGAGGAGCAGTTGCAAGTTTTTACGAGCAGTTTTGATCGCACCTTTAGAGCAGACATTATTAATGCTCAGCTTAGCCTCGCGGGTGGCGAAGCCTTTCGCCAAGAGAATCCTACTGACACAATCGCTGCGGTGACAGTGGAATCCCTTGATACCAATAGTATTCGTGTTCAAGTGATTGGCACTACAGAGCGTCCCATGGTGACGCTCAATCAAGAACTGACAGGGTTGGTATTGGGTGTCACTGCACCTACTGTTGCGTCTGAAGTGACGGAGCCACCGGATGCAGTCACCCCACCTGTACCGGAAACAGAGCCGCAACCACCTCCCCCATCAGAGGAGCCAACCGATGCACCAGAAGCAGCCAGTGAATCGGAATCAACCGATGATTTGACTGATACGGATGATACTGTCGTTGGTGATGGTGAGGCAATTCGTCTCACCGTCACGGGGGAGGCTGAGGTCGATGAGGATAGCTATCGGGCTCCAAATGCTACAACAGGAACCCGAACCGACACCCCAATACGCGATATTCCTCAATCAATTCAGGTGATTCCTCAACAGGTTTTGGAGGATCAACAAGTTACCAGTATTGAAGAAGCTGTCCGTAATGTCAGTGGCATAACTGAAGGTAATACGGCTTCCAACACAAGAGATTCCTTTGTGTTGCGTGGCTTTACCGCATCAACTATTCTGCGGGACGGATTCAGAGACCTAAACGGTCTTAGTAGTCGCTCGTTCATAGAAACTGGCAACATTGAGCGCATCGAAGTTTTGAAGGGCCCCGCTTCTGTCTTGTTTGGGAACTTAGCACCCGGCGGGGCGATTAATATTGTGACTAAAACGCCCTTATCAGATCCGTTCTACTCTGGTGGAGTCTCAGTCGGTAGTTTTGGTTTCTTAGACTCTAATATTGACCTCTCGGGACCGTTGGACCAAAATGGCAATGTCCTTTATCGCTTAAACGCTGTCTATGAAGACTCTGAGGGGTTTCGTGGTGACTTTAATCAGGATGTCGAACGCTTTTTTGTCGCGCCAACCTTAAGCTTTAGTTTTGGTGAACGAACCGATTTGCTGATTGCGGTGGAGTATCTGAATGATGAGCGTCCCATCGATAGTGGAATTGTTTTTTTAGGGGACGAAGTCGCTGATATTCCTGTTGATACTGTATTGAATGAACCTGACGACTTCAATGAGACTGAAGAAATAACAGCTCGATATCTTTTGGAGCATCGTTTCAGTGACAATTGGACATTGCGTAATTCCTTTCGATTTATCTCGACTGAAAACGAATCTTTTGAGACAGCCCCGAGATCGCTAGATGAAGATACTGGCATTCTCTCGCGTCGATTTGGTCAAACCGAGGATTCATTACGAACTTATGACTTGCAGACGACAGTCACGGGAGAATTTTCGACTGGCTCAATTGACCATAGACTTTTATTTGGGATTGACTTGCTTCAACAGGATTTCGATAATGTGGTCCGGGGTAGTACCGCAACCGTGACTGCGCCCCCTGTCGATATTTTTGATCCAGAAATTGGTCTTGTTTCTCAGCCTTCCCGTGATGAACTACAAATAGACGTAGATGCTACAGATACCCAAAGACGTTTGGGTATTTTTGTCCAAGACCAAATTACCTTCAATGACAAGCTGAAGCTACTTATCGGTGGGCGATTTGATGCTTACCAACAAGAGTCATTTCTTGAGCCAGGGACCTTTCCAGCTGCCTTAACCATATTAGCAACTGGCAGTAACGAGTTGGAAGATACGGGTAGTGCATTTAGTCCCAGGATTGGGTTAGTATATCAACCCATTGAACCTGTTTCACTGTACGCAAGTTTTAGTCGTTCTTTTGATCCAAACTTTATCAGCTCGATTACCGTTGACGGTGATACTCTTGAGCCTACGATTGCAACTCAATTTGAAGTAGGGGCTAAGATAGAACTGGGTCATAATCTGGCAGCAAATTTGGCCTTTTTTAACCTGACGCAGGAAAACATTCCAGCTCGCGATCCTGATAGTCCTCCTGGCATCATTAACTTTGTTGTGCCGATTGGCGAGTTAAGAAGTAGGGGCTTTGAGTTTGATCTGGCCGGTGAAATTCTTCCCAATTGGCGCATTATTGCCTCCTATACCTTCCTGGATTCTGAAGTCACAGAAGGGTTGTCATCGGTGCCAGAAGGCAACCGTTTCCCAAACACAGCTAGGCATTCGGCTAGTCTTTGGTCTTCTTATACAATTCCATCAGGTTCGTTGGAAGGATTAGGCTTTGGTCTAGGCGTATTTTTCGTTGGGGAGAGACCTGTAAACTTCGCAAATAGTTTGTTTTTGCCAAGCTATACGCGTACCGATGCGGCGATTTATTATCGACGCGATAATTTCAACTTCGCACTCAATTTTAGAAATCTGTTTGATGTCACTTATTTTGAAAGTGTTAGCAGTAATGATGAGTTGCAGGTTCAGCCCGGTACGCCTTTTTCAGTGACTGCGTCACTGTCATTCACGTTTTAATGTTGGTCCCTTGTTGCTGGCCCTAAGAGGACATTGTTGATGAGGTTGATTCGCTTGCTCCTCAAGAACTCTTGGCGTGCTGTCATCCTTGCTGCCATAGCAGGGTTTCTCAGTGGGGTTGGCAACGTGGGATTGATTGTATTAATCAACTTTTCCTTACAGCATATCAACGTGGACAAACGTCCTCTGATCTGGGGGTTTGTTACCCTTTGCCTACTGGTATTAGTGACCACCATAATTGCGCAGATCGCGATCTCACGCCTTACTCAAAAAATTGTTTTCAATCTCCGATTGGACTTGATCCAACGTTTGCTTGACTGTCCTTTGCTGCCCTTAGAGGGCATCGGATCATCGCGCTTGTTTGCGACGTTGACTGAAGATGTTTTGGCAATTTCCAATGTTTCTTCCTTATTAGCCAATCTTTCTGTCGATATTGCCATGATAGGCGGATGTCTCATTTATCTAAGTTGGCTCTCGTTACCTCTGTTTTTCCTGTTGGTTGGGTTGATCATAATCGGCATTTCTATCTATCAAAAACTAGAAAGACAGGGTAAACAGTCATTCAAGCGGGCACGTGAAGTCCAAGACCAACTGTTTAAGCATTTCCGGACCGCCACTGGAGGGATAAAAGAACTTAAACTTCATCAACGTCGCCGCCAGGCATTTTTGTATGAAGATGTTCGCATGACAGCCGCCAAGCTTCGTCACCATCAGATTAAAGGGGCGACTGTATTTGCGCTCGCAGGCAGTTGGGCTTTGGTTATGGTTTTCATTCCCATTGGTCTGCTGATTTTTGGCCTCCCTTATTTCACAACTACGATGTCAGCTGAGGTTTTGTCGAGCTATATTTTGACCTTTATCTTCATGCTCAGCCCTTTGAACTCGATCTTGAATGCTGTTCCCCGATTAAGCCGAGCTAATATTGCGCTAGAAAAAATAGACTCTTTGGGACTCTCTTTAGCAAGCCAGACTTCTAAGATAACTCTCGGCATAGATAACATTCGACAATACGATAAGGGACAAGCGGCGATACCTGTGAAAGCCGATCAAAGTGGAAGTGATCGACTAGAAACTCTCATAGAAAGTCAGTCTGGTTATTCATCAATGTATCCGTCACCATTATCGACAGAAACTGACTCAACCATTGACTGGCAGACATTGACATTGAGTGGGGTAACCCATGCTTATCATCGCGAAAGAGAAGATAGTCGTTTTATGCTGGGTCCGATTAACTTGACCTTTCACCCTGGTGAGATATTGTTCATTGTCGGCGGTAATGGTAGTGGTAAATCAACGCTGGTGAAGCTGATTACAGGGCTTTATATCCCTGCAACTGGGCGTATTCAATTGGATGATTGTGATATCACCGACCGTAATCGAGAATGGTATCGCCAGCAGTTTTCTGCCGTATTTTCTGATTTTTATTTGTTTGATCGCTTACTAGGACTTGATAAGCCTAATCTTGATTCGCAAGCCCAAGCTTATCTAAACCAACTCCAGCTTGATCATAAAGTTCAAGTCAAGGCTGGGGTGCTTTCCACCACTGCTTTATCCCAGGGGCAACGTAAGCGTTTAGCATTATTGACAGCCTATTTAGAAAACCGTCCTGTTTATGTATTTGACGAGTGGGCCTCTGACCAGGATCCTCTATTTAAGAAGATCTTTTATACCCAGTTACTGCCAGATTTGAAAACTCAAGGTAAAGTAGTCTTAGTTGTTAGTCATGATGACCGCTACTTCCATCTCGCTAATCGAATTGTAAAGATAGATTATGGGCAGGTTGTTGCTGATTATTCTACTTGATGAAAGCGCTTGAAAATGTTTGTTGTTGATTGGCTTGATTCTGCAAAACGTGTTCTCATCGATACAAAGCGTCTCAGCAAGCTGTTTTTCTTATGCTTATTGACGTTAGTTTTGATTACAGCTTGTCATCACCGTCCTAACTTAAGTGCCTCGGGAAATGCTTCTTTAGAGGGGGAGGGGCGTCTTGTGACGCATGCCATGGGGCAGACACTGGTACCGCCTGATCCTCAGCGAGTCGTTAACCTTGATCCAATTACTTTTGAAATGGTGCTGGCTCTTGGCAGTCAGCCAGTAGGGGCACCTAGTCCTAAATATACGTTTGACCAACTTCAGTTGGCCGGTGATAGTGAAGCGATTCTCGATGTTAGAGGCGTTGAGTCAGCTGACGGTTTTGGTTCCTTCCAGCCCAATCTAGAGAAGGTTCTAACACTGAAGCCTGATTTAATTTTGGGAATGGCTTTTGTCCACAAAAGAATTTATCGGCAGTTATCGCAGATTGCGCCCACTGTTTTGTTGCCAGGCAGATTAGACACGAGTGCTAGTTGGCGAGACGCTTTGGAGCTTGTAGGCGAGGCACTCGGTAAGCCAGAAGCCGTGCAAAAAATTATTGTGGACTATGATACTCGCTTGGCCGACTTTCAAACTCGTATGGGAACTCGGTTAGCAGAGACTGAAGTATCCGTAGCTCGGATCTATCCAGATTTATCGGCCAGATTGCTGCTAAGAAAAACGTTCGCAGGTGAAATTTTGGCTCATGCCGGACTCGCACGTCCACCTGCCCAAAGTCAAAATAGAGCCGTGCGAAACATTACAAAAGAGCGGTTTGCTGATGCTGACGGGGATGCAATGTTTATTGTGACGCATGATGACGCCAAAATTAGACAAGCTTTGAAGCAGCAAATAGAAACCGATCCCCTATGGTCGCAGTTGCCTGTTGTTAAACGAGGCAATGTATACGCGGTAGGTGACTATTGGACGTGCTGTGGTCCTCTCGCGACTAATCGCGTGGTTGATGATCTTTTTGAATATCTTGTGGGAGAACTAGAAGAGAGTGGAACTGTAGAAGTTAATTAGAACTTAATTAGAACTTAACGCTTACTGCCTGCCAGCATAGTTAGCCATACACCCTGGTAGCTGCGAGCGTAAATAGTACCCTTTTGATTGATATTAGTCATCGATAATTATAAAGATGACTGTTGATAGATTCCCTAGAGAGCCGGTCCAGAATTAAACCTTGACAGAATGAGCTTAATAACAGCCTAAGATTTTGTATCTTGAAGCACAAAAATTCAGGATAAAAAATTAATCTTGACAAGAACGCTTTTCAACCCATTGCTTACCTGCTCAAAGATGATTTTTGTCAACCACGAATACTGGACCGGCTCTCTAGAGCGACCCTATTCATAATGAATCTTAGGTGAGTTATTGCTTACCTGAGTTTTGAGGGGATTTGTTAAGTGTATAAAGGATTTCTATTTTAAGTTATAGAGGATTTCTACTTATCGATGACGGTTCTGGTACAGCAAATAGAGAAAGTATGGCGCACCAACTATAGCCGTAATTAGACCACAAGGAATTTCGAGTGGCGCAAATGCGATCCGTCCGAGGAAATCTGCAAAGACGACAAGCAGACCACCACTTAATGCCGCTGTGGGCAGCAATCCTTCGTGGCTGGGTCCTACCAATTGTCTTGCTAAGTGAGGGGCGATAAATCCGACAAAACCAATTGTGCCTGCTGTGGCCACGGCTGCAGCTGCCAGTGCCACGCTTGTCAGCAATAATAAGCTGCGTTTAGCATTAACCGGATTGCCTACACTAATAGCGATTTCATCGCCCAAATTGAGGCTGTTCAGGTCGCGGGCTAGCGTAAAGGATAACGGTACAAACAGCAGGAGCCAGGGTAATAATGGCCAGATTTGCTCCCAACTGCGTCCATAAACGCTGCCAACTAACCAAATCAAGGCACTACTAACCGTATTGATATCACCGAAGGTGATTATGAGGGTCGTAAAGGCCCCTACCATAGCCGAAACGCCAATACCCACTAGAACTAAGCGGAGGGGAGAACGGCGACGATTGTTCCAAGCGATTAGGTAGAGCACCGTTGTAACTGTTATGGCCCCGCTAAATGAAGCGATCGGAACCATTCCAGCAGGCGCGTTCGGGAAGAGCGTAATTAACATAACTGCAGCTAGCGCGGATCCGGCGTTAAGACCAATGACACCTGGTGTTGCCAATGGATTACGTGCTAACCCTTGTAAAATTGCACCCGAGATTGCTAACGCAATGCCGACCAGCAAGGCAACCAAAACCCGAGGCAAACGTAAAGTGTTCACCACAAAAATATATTCTGGATTGCCAGATTCCAACCCTAGAATTGTTTTGACCACGGCAACAGGAGGGATAGGATACTCTCCGTAACCGATGTTTGAAATCATGAAGATTAGCGTAAGTAAGCTCAAAATAATGAGCACCAGAGGGACACGCCGATCAATTCGAAAAGCGATTGGGAGTAATGCAGGGCGAATCACTAACCAGGGTTTTATGCTCACTTTATTTTCCATTGAGCGATATAAACAAAGAAAGGAGCACCGATCAAGGTCGTCATAACTCCCACCGGCAGTTCCTGATGTTGAATAAGCAGCCTGGCACTGACATCAGCAATGGATAGAAGGATAGCCCCGCCAATGCCACTGTAGGGCAAGACCCAGCGATAATCAACGCCAACCCCAAAACGTACCAGGTGAGGCACCACCAAGCCGACAAAGCCAATTGGGCCAGCCAATGCGACTGAACTACCTGCTAACAAAACAACCATTACGGCTGCTGCTAGTTTCACCCAGGCTGTAGGCTGACCTAAACCCTGAGCCACATCCTCACCCAGTGTCAAAGTTGTTAACTGTCTGCTCATGACCAAGGCAAAGATAAGACCGATGCTGATGTAGGGTAACACTTGTAAAAGTGTGCTGGAGTCCCGACCTGATAAAGAACCCGCTAACCAAAAGCGGACCTCTTCAAGGGTTCGTTGATTGAAAATGAGAATTCCAGTTGTTAGTGACGATAGCAAGGCATTCAAAGCAGCCCCTGCGATCGTTAGTTTTATTGGATTAAGTCCACTACGTCCTAAAGAACCTAATGAGTAAACAATCACAGCTGCTGCCCCAGCACCGATAAATGCAAACCAGGTAGTAGCAGTGGGTGAAATTGGACCTAAATAAAAAATAGCTGCGACAACGGCTAAGGCAGCCCCCGCACTCACGCCTAAGATGTCTGGAGAGGCTAGCGGATTACGGGTCAATCCCTGCATGATAGCTCCTGCTATGCCCAGGGCAGCACCGACAATGATGCCAATCAAAGCTCTAGGTAGCCGTACAGTTCTAATGATGAGATGATCGGTAGATTGGTCAAAAGCCGTCAACGCATCATAAACCGTAGCCAAATCAATATCTGCTGATCCAAAAGCAACGCTGGCCGCTAAACAGATGACCAAAAGTATTAGTCCCAGCGCTAGCCCCATAACTAGTAAAGTCCGCGATCGCCCCTGATTCTTTACAATCTCCTGAGGGTTTGATTCAATCACGCCAGCGCTGCATCTCCTGACTTGCATAAACTTGCCGATGTCCCTCAGGTATCGGTAATCGCCACCATCTCAGCACTTACTCTGCACTCAGATTAATCTCACAGATACTCAGTGTAATCGATAGTCATCGCTCCATAACCAACATCTCTAAATCGGATCAGAGATATCAGCAGGATTCAGCCATGCCTACCACCACCCGGCGTGGTCCTACAAAAGGCTCTCTGCCATGACTTATCAACATATTGTCCAGCATGAGAATGTCCCCTTCTTGCCAGGAGAATCGCACTGCTTCTTGTTGATAAATGGCTCGAATTTCCTCTAAGACTGAATCTTCAATAGGAGAACCATCGCCATAGCAAGCATGACGTGGTAGTTCATGCGGCTTGAAATTCCTCAGCAGCGATCGCCTAGCCGCTTCAGGTAGCGCTGAAACATGAAATAAATGAGCCTGATTAAACCATACGTGCTCTTGTGTTTTGGGGTGAGTAGCAACGGCCTGACAAACTTGATGGGTGTGCAACTGTTGGTTATCTCCCCATGTCCAGTGAATGCCTGCTTGCTGACAGTAAGCCTCAACCTCAGTGCGATGCTGCGTCTGAAAAACCTGAGACCAAGGTAAGTCAATGCCATCATAATAGTTGCGAATGTACATGACTTGGCGAGCCATAAATCTTGTTTTGATGTCAGGGGCAATGCGCTGCCATACTCGTCGATTATCGGCGATTGGGGTAGCCCCCCCTTGTTGGGCTGCCTGCTGACAGAAAAACCAGATCTTTAAAGGCCAATTGCGAGCGTAAGCCATCTCACTGTGTAAAGGAATGCTTTGATTGGCCGGATACTGGGTTGAGGTGTAGACATTACCACTAACCGGGCTGCGAGGTGTGGATTGGTACGTATATTCCAGTAATTCGTCAGCCAAAGTTTGGATAAATTGAGTGAAAACCTCGACAGATTTGACCTTGAAGTTGCGAAACAGAATCCCACCATGTTTGAGCAACTGAGTTTGGATATACTCACGGTGATTCTGAGCCCAGGCAATTAAGTTCATGTCGGCCACCACTGGTTCAATCACTAGTGGCAAGGGTTGCTCAGGCGAGAACGGTTTAGCGTCAACCAACTTAGCAGTTGCCAAGCTGACAGACTGACGTCGAGTCTTAGTGATTTTACCCATGCTGTTTCAGAGGATAAATAAAAATAGAGCAAAGCCATGGATACAGGAGGATAATCATTCCTGGTAAGACATCAAGCTGGATACTCAATATCTCCCTATGATTCAGCCATTAGAATTACATGTCGCAGTCACCGTAGCTTAATCCATCATGAAGCCCTCTTCATAAAGAGTATACTCAGCATCACCTTATTGAAAACTTATCTCAATTAAAATCGCACGTCGTTAGGGGGCTTTAGGCGCGTGTCCGCAGGTTTTAAGTAGCTGGGTCAAATTAAGTGTTAAACCGGTCGCTGATTTCGACTCCGCTCAATCAGCTATATTGCTTGCCAAGTCAAACGTTGAGGGTTGAGCGGAGCCGTTCGCAACGCGTCTCCGTGAGGAGAAAACCCGTCGGCAAGATGCTTGTGCTACCTACTTAGAGTATCATTCATTACGCTAATTGAGTGATTATTCTTAGGGTTCAATGATTGCATATGTATGTTTGAGGATAGTCTCTACTAACTTCAGAATTCATAATGCTTTCTATATGAAGAGTCGATAAAGATGGCTATTAAGTAGTTGGAATTACAGGTTCAGGGCAGATAAACTCTGCTCTAGCAAGCACGAACTCTATGTGACTTGGTCTCTGTAGAATCCTGGCATTCCTAATTTAAGTGAGTTTCATGGGAGGTATATTGGGTTCTATAGCGCGAGTGTTGGGGCGATTCTTCACTAACCTCTTAGGTTGAGATGTTTGATGTCAAAGGTATATATGGTGAATTTGAATCAGGGATAGAGCTCGATAGGAAGCTTCCCATCTTTTGGACATCGCCCTTTGTTGGAGGTCGTTGTATCACATGTTTGGTTCGTCTACGTGCAGGTGAAAAGATCCTGCAACTCCTTTAGAAAGTATATTCAGTGGGAATATTGATGCTATGGTACTTCGTTGGTCTCGCCTTTATTTCACATCTGTAGCGGCGGCGGCGACATCAGTCGCACTGTTGCCTTTGCAGGTCAATGCCGCGACCTTTTCGCTTACTGATGGTTTATTTAGTTTTACATCCGAAAACGTTATCCCAGGTGTAAACTTGGTTCCTGGAGATGGAAGTGTTGATCCTGCTCCAGGATTTAACATTGGCTTAGAAATTGCCGACTCCGACCTTATCTATTCGGATGATGGTGGTTTTACGTTTGAGAGTGGCGGGTTCACGCTTGATGGTTCATTTACAACCACGCTTGCCTTTCCTGTTTTTACCGGTTTATCGGTTTTCGATGATGGTGAAGGCTTGGTCCTTCAGGATTCTTTTGAACCTCTAGTCGAGTTGAATATCAATGATGTTCTAAGTGCTGACGAGACGCTGCTCGTAGAAGGAGTTTTAGAAGTTGATGAGAATGCCGCATTCTTGATTGGCTTAGGTTCATCTGGGGAAATCGGCACTTTCCAGATTAGTGGTACGGCCGTCGATATAACGCCGGAACCGACGCCGGAGCCCACACCGGAACCGACGCCGGAGCCCACACCGGAACCGACGCCGGAGCCGACGCCGGAGCCCACACCGGAACCGACGCCGGAGCCGACACCGGAACCAACGCCTACTGAAATTCCTGAGCCAGGTACTACAGCAGCGCTGCTGCTGACGGGTGTCGCGGGTTGGGTCCTCAAGCGTAAGTCATCGTCGTAGATTCAACCTGAATCTCGACTTGTTTCGAGGCATATTTCGTTAGCTTGAAGCCCTGTCTCTATGTGAGACAGGGCTTTTATTTGAGTGTGGGCATAAATGTCAGAAAGGTAGGAGATTTTAGGCTTGGGATCCAACTTTTGCCACGATGCGATTAGTAAGAGTGCTCCAAGAAAAAAGTCATCCGTCATCTAGGCAGTCCTTGGAGCGATTTCGACAAACCACTTTTCTAGCTGTGGCAATCGACGCAGTTTCTGTTCGAGTT
>ERZ1740058.386-NODE-386-length-35334-cov-6.570424_pt1 | contig 35334 bp, 25 predicted proteins | sample MGYA00581745_ERZ1740058 | MGnify/ENA primary metagenome ERZ1740058 (study PRJEB43018, sample SAMN04849742) | marine metagenome | isolation source: floating plastic debris | place: Pacific Ocean | collected 2008-08-30 | study: EMG produced TPA metagenomics assembly... | reverse complement strand
GATGGAGCGATTACACTAACCGAAAAAGGCGGAGGCGATATTGTTACCAAAGAACAATATGATGACTTTGAGCTCGAGATAGAGTGGAAAATCTCCGAAGGGGGCAACAGTGGCATGTTCTTCAATGTGATTGAATCTGATGATATTGGCCCCATTTGGCACTCTGGCCCCGAGTATCAATTCCTGGACAATGAGCGACACAAAGACGCTCAAATCCGTAAGCACCGAGCGGGCGATAACTACGATGTGCAGCAGTCAATTATAGAAACTGTTAAACCAGCCGGTGAGTGGAATATGACTCGGTTAGTGGTAAACGGTAATCAAGTAGAGCATTACCTAAATGGTGAAAAGGTGGTAGAGTATGAACTAGGCTCGCCAGCTTGGCAAGATTCGGTTGCCGCTAGCAAATTTGCTGAACTTCCTATGTACGGGAAGGCTGACAAGGGGCACATTGCCTTACAAGACCACGGCGATAAGGTTTGGTTCCGCAATATCCGCATTCGGGAGATGTAACCATTAGGCAAGGAATCATCAGCTACCGAAATGTAGAAAGCCTTACAAGTTTGATCTGAACGAAATAGCCCTCTGATTTAAAAAAACAGAGGGCTATTTTTATTTTATCAACCACCTCATAGATACAAGCTGATCACTTATAAAATCTTAAGCTAAGTCAGCAATTATGCTCTCCGTTACTACGTAAGCCCAGGGGTTCCAGTGAGGAGTTGCCAGAATGTTATGATAAATTTCTTGCGCCTTTTCAGTATTTCCTTGCTGCTCGTACCAGTCAGCAATACCATAGGCAATGGTCATATCTCGTCCAGTCCATTGATCTATTGGCTTGTCCATATCCATTAGGTCTTCAGGGGTAATCTTGCCTTGGTATAGCATAATTCGTTTAAAATAAATGTAGTCCTGATCGCCTCCAAAGTTTTCATCCAACGGGGCGATCAGTGCTTCAGCTTTTTCACTTTCACCCATTTTCTGATATACCGTATACAACCACGCGCTTGCTCCTGATACATTGTTGGGTAAAGCTGCATTGTTCAAGCAGACTTGATACGCCTCAGCTGCCTCTTCCCACTGCTGATTGAAAATACGGTAGAGTGCTACATGATACCACACCCAAAATTTAAACGTCCCTTTTTCAGAGCCATCGCTATTATACTCCATCACATCCAAATGCTGATCACCAATGAGTTCATCCGCTTTCATCAGGTCAATAATTGCTTTTTCCCTTTCTCGGACATTCAGATACCGATGCCCTCGGTGTCGAAGCAACTGGAATGATTCAGGGTACTGTTCTAACCCCTCAGTGTAAACGTCAATAGCGTCTCGAAACTGATAGGTCATAATGTAAGCTAACCCTATTTTGTGATAATCATCTTCTGTCAATTCAGCTTTAGCTCTCACTGCTTGAATAATACTGTCGCTTTTGGTGGCTATCGCTCCATCTACCGTCTTGCGGTACAGGGGTTCTCCCATAAACGAAACCGCTTCCTGAATTGGCTGAGTCTCCTCAGAGCTCATCGCTGTAACACTGGTTTCTTCAGTGAGTCCTTGCTGATTATCATTGTTGGCATTGGTACACGCCATCATTAATAGCGTGAAAAAGGTTATTATAAAGGTTCGCATGGTTTTATATAGTTGAGTCGATGTTGAGAAAATTAATAGCCAAGTGCGGTAGCATCTCCGGTTCGGGTTACGTCGGCGGCCCCTTCGTATGATCCGTCAGGGCGTACTAGTATTGCCTCGGTTCTACCTAATTGAGGGAAGAAGCGTAAGTCATGTCCTTTTTCTTGCAGTTGCTGAGCTACCAACGAGTCAATGGCTCCCTCTTCAATGACAATTCGGTCGGGTAGCCACTGCGAATGCGTTTTCTTAGTGTCGACTGCTTCCTGCATACTCATGCCGTGGTCAATCACATTGATAATATTTTGGTAGATGACATTGATGATCGTGGAACCACCCGGTGTACCCAGTACCATATACAGCTCTCCATTTTTTTCCACAATGGTCGGACTCATACTAGAAAGCATTCGCTTACCAGGCTCAATGGCATTAGCCTCTCCACCAATTAACCCGAAGATATTGGGAAAACCCGGTTTGAGACTGAAGTTGTTCATCTCGTTATTTAGAAAGAACCCCGCACCATCGACCATCACTTTATTGCCAAAGTAAGCCACCAGAGTAGTCGTAATTGAGACGGCGTTTCCTGCACTATCTACAATGGAGAAATGGGTGGTTTCCAGACTTTCTATTTTCTCTACGCTACCTGCCTTAATCTCTTCTGAAGGTGTAGCTTGATCCATACTAATGCTGGCGTTCCGAGAAGAGATGTACTCTTCATCCAGTAGCATATCAATAGGTACATCGTAGTAATCTAGATCACCCATATGCTCGGCCCGATCGGCGTAGGCTCGGCGTTGCAGTTCGGTCATCAAATGGACAGACTCGACCGTATTATGACCGAGTGACTTCATATCGTAAGCATTGCTTCCCTTAAGCAATTGTACAATGATGATACCTCCACTGCTGGAGGGTGGCATAGAAACAATATTGAAGCTATCGCGGTAAACGCCCTCAATGGCATCGCGCCAGACCGACTCATAATTATCTAGGTCTTGCTGAGTAATGATTCCTTCCCCTTCTGCCATTTCATCAATAATCATTTGGGCGGTTTCTCCTTTATAAAACCCATCTCGACCCTGATCACGAATACGCTCCAGGGTAGCTGCCAAATCTGGTTGTACTAGCTGTTCACCTTCTTTCCAGACTGAATCTTTTATTAAGACCATATCTTCATCATTCCACTCGCGGAAGGCTTCCATGGCATCATTGAATGTAGAAGCGTCGTATTCTGAAACGGCAAAGCCATTACTCGCCAGATCAATCGCAGGCTGAATAAGCTCCTCAAACGGTAAAGAGGCCAACTTTTGGTGAATCTGATCCATACCATCGACTGTACCGGGGGTACAAGCGGCTAAATGCCCGTATAGGGCTTTTCTATTCATCACTGAATCGTTCTCATCCAAAAACATATCGCGGAAAGCTGCTTCCGGGGCAGTTTCGCGAAAATCCAGTGCCCCCTTCTCACCTTCAGATGTACGGTAAACCATGTAGCCCCCACCGCCTAAATTACCCGCTTTGGGCAGCACTACCGCAAGGGCATATTTTACCGCAATGGCAGCATCAAAAGCATTTCCTCCTTTTTTAAGAATATCTAACCCCACCTGCGAGGCAATAGGATGAGCGGTAACAACCATTCCGTTGGCACCAACCACGCCTTCATTTTCCTGGCGGGGCATTAGCTCCGACTCTTGAGCTGATTCGCTGGACGGCGTATTGCAAGCGGTTAGTGTAGCAGTAACTAGTAATACGAAAAGTATGATTTGGCTGTGAAGTGGGTGTTTCATGTGGCTAATTATTTTTTAACAAGAAGATCAGAAATAGGTGTCTGTGGCTCGAGTGGCACAGATACGCGGTTTATTCCCCGCCTCATTTATATGAAAATGAGATAAGGTTTGGCTCAACTTATGAAGTTATGATAAGTGAAAAACTATTCTTTACTTTTGTAAAAACTACTTTGCTTCAATATTACCAATTGCATAACGTAGTAATTATAAAATAAAATTTTACAAAAAAACTTCATACAAAATTTATATCCAAAATATGCCTAATATTTTATATTTTATGAAAATACTTATGCGGAAATTTAACTAACCGTAAGTCTTGATCTTTAGAAAAGCTGATAAAGTAAGTGAAACTTAATTTTACTCGATTTTGGTTATTTAGCTGCATTGGTCGTAAATTTCGTACCGCTCTTTTGTATTTATCTAATAAATTAACCATGAGACTATTATCCAGTCTATTCTATTTACTACTTACTGTCTTTGCATCGGTATTTCTGTCAGGTTGTAATGAGTCACGTGATCGTCAGATTCTGGTGCTATTTGAGCAAAGCAATTCTCAAGCTCCTCAGGGTATCAGTATTCTTCAGCAATTGGGCGAAAATCAAAATTTTCAAGTAGATACTACCAGCCAGTTAAATCAGGTATCTGAAGAGCAACTTCAGCAGTACAGCGCAGTGCTACTTCTAGGGTTTCCTACCGATACTCTATCGGTGCGGGTTCAAACCAGCATTGAACGACTGGTGCAAGCTGGAGGGGGTCTTGTAGCCATCAATGCGCCTATTCAGGCAAAGTACACTTGGCCCTGGTACGAAAACGTACTAGAAAGTCAGCCTGAAGTGATAGAAAATCCCGAGTATCAACAGACCCCCGTAGAACTTACTTCAGTATCTGATAAAGCCGAAAACTTATCTAACTCAAAGCAAATCAAACGCCCCTACGATGGCGGACAATTCTTCTACATAGGTGGTCAAGATATTTCTACCGGATTAGAGAGTGATCAGCTACAAGCTCAGGTAGCGTCAGGTATTGAGTTTGCTATTAGTGATAATATAGTAGACTATCAGGCCGCTCGTTCTCTGCCCGTCCCAGAAGATAATCGTTTTGTGAAAAAGGTACTGGTTCCGGGGCCACTGAATGAGCCTACCGAACTCACGGTACTACCCGATGGCAAAGTCGTCTTCACTGAGCGAAAGGGAGCCGTTAAAATGTATTTCCCCGAAACGGAGCGTTATAAAACTATTGCTCAATTAGATGTACACACCAAGTTTGAAGATGGGTTGATGGGAATAGCCAAAGATCCTAATTTTTACCACAACAACTGGATTTATCTGTATTATTCTCCGGTAGGGGATAAGCCCGTTCAGCACCTTTCTCGCTTTCTATTGCTGGGTGATAGCCTGATTATGTCATCTGAGAAGCTAATATTAGAAGTGGATGTGCAACGAGATGAATGCTGCCACACTGGTGGTTCTATTGCTTTTGGCCCTAATGGCTTGCTGTATCTTTCTACCGGAGATGATACTAACCCTTTTCAGTCGAACGGTTACGCGCCTATTGATGAGCGCCCGGGGCGCTCACCATTTGATGCGCAGGGCTCTTCGGGTAACACTAACGATTTACGAGGAAAAGTTCTCCGCATTCAGGTGAACAATGATGCCTCTTACTCTATTCCTGATGGCAACTTATTTCCTAAGGATGGTTTGAGCGGACGCCCTGAAATTTATACCATGGGAACCCGAAACTCGTACCGAATTAGCATTGATCAAGAAACGGGCTGGCTTTACTGGGGCGATGTAGGGAACGATGCCCGAGTAGATAGCGAACGAGGGCCTAAGGGGTACGACGAAATCAATCAGGCCAAGGAAGCGGGCAACCACGGCTGGCCCCACTTCCGCGGAAATCGTGCTTACCCTGACTACGACTTTGCCACTGGCGAAATTGGCGAGTATTTCGACTTTGACGCTCCGGTCAATAATTCTCCTAATAATACCGGGGCTAAAGTTCTTCCGCCCTTCAAGAAAGCCCTAATTTGGTATCCTTACGATGAATCGCCTGAGTTTCCTATCGTGGGTAAGGGGGGGCGAAACGCAATGGCCGGTCCGGTTTATCATTACGACTACTATCCGCACAGCAAGAATAAACTTCCTGAATACTACGATGATAAGTTATTCATTTATGACTGGATGCGTAATTGGATCATTACCGTTACGCTCGATAATAATGGCGACCTAGTTCGTTTGGAGCCTTTCCTGGACTCAGTAGATTTTGTAAAAATCATTGATATGGAAATGGGACCGGACGGAAGCATATACATTCTGGAGTACGGAACCGACTGGTTTGCCAAGAACCCGGACGCCTCTCTCTCTAAAATAGACTATTTTGAAGGGAATCGCGCTCCGGTGGCGCAAATTGCTGCCGATGAAACCGTTGGGGCCGCCCCGCTAACCGTTAATTTCACCAGTGAGGGAACTTTCGACTACGATGAAGAAGACGTATTATCTTATCAGTGGCACTTCACCAATGCTGATGATGTGCAATCTGAAGAGGCTAACCCTAGTTTTACCTTTGATGCACCGGGTATCTATACCGTGAAACTAGTGGCGCTAGATGATAAAGGAGAGTCAACCAGCAAAGACATTGAAATACAGGTAGGTAACCAGCCTCCATCAGTAGACATTCAGTTAACTTCTAACCAGACTTTCTACTGGGATAATGCTCCCATCGAGTATAAGGTAGTGGTGGAAGATCAGGAAGATGGTGACCTCCAGAGCGGACCTATCGATCCTCAACGCGTCAGTCTTGCTTTCAACTTTATTCCCGGAGCAGCTACTGGCGGAGACGATGACTTAGGCCACAAAATGGTGACCGATGGTTATTCGCTGATTGAAAATAGCGGTTGCAAAGCCTGCCATGCTTTTGAAAAACAGTCGGTTGGCCCTGCCTACAATGCAGTGGCCGAACGCTACGAGCGAAGCGATGAGGTGACTACTATGTTAGTCAGTAAGATTCTTCAGGGTGGTATGGGTAACTGGGGCGACCGAGCTATGCCCGCCCAAGCTGTTTCTCAAGAAGAAGCGGAAACGATAGTTGATTATATTCTGTCCATTGATGAAGCATCTTCTCTACCACTGCAAGGTAGCTTTATGGCTGATCAACATATGGTTACCGGAAGCGGTACGTACGAACTCATCGTGAAATACAAAGACCAAGGCGGTGATCCGGTTGGCTCGCTTACCCGAGAGAAGACTGTTACCTTGCGTAATCCGAAAGTAGAAGCAGAATCACATGACGAACGTTTTCAGTGTCGCCCGCGGCAGCCTAGCGAAACCAACTACGCTTTTATGTCTAATATGCGTGATGGCAGCTACTTCACCTTCGAAAACTTTGATTTGCGAGGAGTAGATATGCTTCAGGCACGAGTATCCGCTAATAAGGCCGGCTTACAGTTACAAGTTCGTTTAGATTCCGCTGAGGGTCCGATCGTGGCTGAAGCAGCCATACCGAATACGGGCGGAGGTACTAACTGGATAAACATCAACTTACCGATGCAACGGTCTCCCCAGCAACCGCACACCTTATACTTCATAACTCAAGGTACTGACAATATAAACGCATCAGTTGACTGGATTTACTTCCAAAACAGTGAAGCCGAATCTCGGCTAGCCAGTCGTTAAGTGCGATATATCTTTATATTTTTAGCCGAAGCCATTAAATTGGTTTCGGCTTTTTTTATACATTTTCTCTAATTAGCCTTATCTCAATCATTCTCTACGACCTTTCACTATGCGACTTTTATTTGCGTTTTTTACCTTTCTGCTTTCGGCACCAGTCTTAGCTCAACTGGCCTTTCCCTTATCCATCAGCGAAAACCAGCGCTATCTGGTTGATGCTGATGGCCAGCCCTTTCTTTATCAGGCCGATACTCCCTGGTTTCTGTTCTTCAAACTCACTATGCCTGAAGTGAAAGAATACATGCAGGCTAGAAAAGATCAGGGATTTAATGCTCTACAAGTAATGCTTACCGGAGGCAAAGGTTTGGAAAGCATCTACGGCGAATTACCTTTCAACAATAATTACGACTTGGCTCAGCCTAACGAGAAATTCTTTCAGCGGGTAGACAGTATTGTGATAGAAGCTCAACGACAAAACCTTCTCCTAGCTTTAGTCCCGCTCTGGTCAGGTTGCTGCCGTACAGATTACGCAGGTGCCGATGCGGAAGGAAACCCGCTACCACTTAACAGTAATGGAGTAGAAAAAGCTCGGGCCTACGGTGAGTGGGTCGGCAATCGCTACGGCAATTACGATCATATTATGTGGGTGTTAGGAGGAGATAATGACCCCTTTAATGCCTGGGAAGAAATAGAGGCTATGGCGGAGGGTCTGCATCGCACTTCTAAAAATCAATTATTTACCTACCACGCTTCTTCCACCCATAGCAGTACTGATGTTTTTCCTAATGCCGACTGGCTGGATGTTTCTATGGTTTATACCTATTTTCGAGGGTTTAACAAAGCCTGGAATAAAATTCAGCCCGACGTTTACGAAGTTTGCTTTGACGAGTACCAAAAAACTCCTGCTCGCCCGTTCTTCCTGGGTGAATCTACCTACGAAGGTGAACATGATGATTGGGGCTCAGCTCTACAGGCGAGAAAACAGGCGTACTGGGCCGTACTTTCGGGAGCTACCGGTCATGCCTACGGATCACCTAATTGGCATATTCCTGCCAATTGGAGAGAAGTTTTACAATTTCCGGGGGCTACTAGCATGCAGCATCTACCTTCAGTTTTAAAGTCAATCGGCTGGCCTCAGTTGCAACCCGATTGGCTGGGTACATTCGTTATTCAGGGCGATGGCGGCTACGCCACCAATGATTATGCAGTTACAGCTTTTTCCAACGATAAGTCCAGTGCTATCACTTACATTCCTTCCGGACTCGAAATCCAGGTAGACCTGTCGTTGATATCAAGCAAAAAGGTGAAGCTTAACTGGTATAATCCTCGCTCCGGCCAAACTACTACTATCGGAACCTACACTACTACTGAGCAGCCCCAGCTAATGACCCCGGATAAGCAGGACTGGATTTTACTCTCAATAGGAGAATAATCAAGCTAAAGAAGGGTACAGCCTCTTTCCTACTAAGGAAGATACTCTTCTAACAATATTGATTTTGATGAAATCATTATTTGTATAGTAACTGAAGGTCTACCTGGTTTGCCCGGGCTATTTTAAACTCCGGATCTAGCCGCTCAATGAGTTCACCCAGAAGCTTTAATTCCTTGGCAAACTCGAGGTAATAATCTTCGTGAAGCTTTTCTAGCATACCAATAATTTTACCAGCTCTTTTTACAACGTAGGGTAGAAACTTCACCTTTTTATGAGATGGCGCTTTTAGTAGCTTCTCCATATTGGGCTGCAAAAAAGAAGTGAGCATATCAAGCTGTAGCTCTATTTCGCCAATCTTATCCTTGGTAATACTCCGGTACTCGTTAATCATTCCGCTGCAATCCCGCATTTCCATCATTAAATAGCCCGGACTGTAATAATGTGCAGGATAGTAGGCCGACCTACGGTAGATGTAATTTTTCACCTCGTCTTTACGCTCTTGCGTAGCACCCTCACCCGCTAATAGTTTAAAACTTAGTTGATTGAGTAGGTGTAGGTCCTTAGCCACTAGCCTTAGCAGTAACTTATCTTTCTCTTTTTCGGGCATATCGATGATAGCCCTTTTCAGTTCTTTATCAATTTTCACCATAGCCCATATTTATTGGAGATTTCCCTTAACATAAACAAAAATAAAAAGCCAGAACCAATTAAATGATTCTGGCCATCCAGTTTTGTAACGTAAATTTACTTCTCTAAATAATCATTCCAGCCCCCACGGTTTCGTTGGTGAATTCATCAATGAGTATGACGCTTCCAGTAGTACGATTTATTTTGTAGCTATCGTAGAGTAGGGGAGAAGTGGTACGGATACTAATTCTCCCGATGTCGTTCAGGCCAATTTCCAGATCATCTTCAATACGGTGCAACGTATTAATGTTTACCTTATACTTCACTTCCTTCACAATGCATCGGGCATCTTTGGTAGTATGCTTAATGGCGTATTTACCACGAGGGGCTAATTTCTTCTCATTCAACCAGCAGACCATTAAATCAATATCCTGACCTACGTTTGGTTGATTGTCTGGCTTGGCAATCATGTCTCCCCGAGTAGTATCAATATCGTCTTCCAGTGTCATTGATACTGACATAGGTGGGAAAGCTTCTTCTAATTTTCCGTTAATAGTCTCAATGGAAGTGATCTTAGAAGTAAGGCCAGAGGGTAATACAATCACTTCATCGCCTGGCTTAAAAACTCCGCCTGCTATTCGCCCAGCGTATCCCCGGTAATCATGAAATTGATCGGACTGAGGGCGGATTACCCGCTGTACCGGAAAACGGCTATCTACCAGATTATTATCGCTGGAAATCTGTACATTCTCTAGCGTATACAGCAGGCTTGCTCCTTCGTACCACGGCATATTTTCCGACTTATGCACCACGTTATCTCCCTTTAGTGCACTGATCGGGATATAGTGAATGTCGGGAATATCCAGTTTAGAGCTAAATTCAGAAAAATCACTCTGAATTTTCTCGAACTGTGACTGCTCGTAAGCGATCAAATCCATTTTGTTCACACACAGAATAAGGTGTTGAATGCGTAATAGAGAGGCAATAAATGCGTGTCGGCACGTTTGCTCTACTACACCATGCCTAGCATCAACCAGCACAATGGCTAAGTTAGCGGTAGATGCTCCCGTCACCATATTTCGGGTATATTGGGTGTGTCCTGGAGTATCCGCAATAATAAATTTACGTTTGGGAGTAGCAAAATAGCGATACGCTACATCAATCGTAATTCCTTGCTCCCGCTCATCACGTAATCCATCAGTTAATAGTGCTAAGTTCAAATTTTCATCACCAGCATTACTGCTGGCTCTTTCCACTGCGTCTAGCTGATCTTCAAAGATCGCTTTACTATCGAACAATAGCCGTCCAATCAAAGTACTTTTTCCATCGTCTACACTTCCAGCAGTAGTAAAGCGTAGTAAGTCCATGTTGAGATACTGATCGTTGGTCTGAATTTGTATATCTGTTGTTTGAGAACTCATAGAAAATATGGAATGTGAAATGAGAAAATTTTTCCAGTATGGAGGGCTCTAATACTAGAAGTACCCTTGTTTTTTACGATCTTCCATCGCTGCTTCGGAGCGTTTATCATCGGCTCGAGCACCTCTTTCGGTTACTTTAGCAGATGCTACTTCCTGAATAATCGCTTCAATAGTAGTAGCAGGTGATTCAACGGAGCCGGTACAGGTCATATCACCAACTGTTCGGAAACGGATTTGCCGTTCTTCGTAATGCTCTCCCTCCAGTAATGTAATAAACTCTGATTTAGCCAGTAGTACTCCGTCACGTTTTACTACCTCACGCTGATGAGAGAAATAGATTTTAGGTATCTCTAGATTTTCAGCAGCAATGTATTGCCACACATCCATTTCAGTCCAGTTGCTCAACGGAAATACTCGAAAGTGCTCGCCCAACGTCTTTTTGCCATTAAACAAATTCCAGAGTTCGGGGCGTTGGTTCCGAGGATCCCACTGTCCGAATTCATCACGATGCGAAAAGAATCGCTCTTTAGCTCGAGCTTTTTCTTCATCACGCCGGGCTCCTCCGAAAGCTGCATCAAATTTAAGCTCCTCAATAGCATCTAGTAGCGTAATTGTCTGCAGCCCGTTCCGGCTAGGGTTGGGGCCTTTCTCTTCTACCGCCTTCCCCTGATCGATAGAATCCTGTACGTAACGAACTATTAGTTTTGCTCCTAACTCCTCAACTAGCCGATCACGAAACTCAATGGTTTCAGGGAAGTTATGGCCGGTATCGATATGCATGAGTGGAAACGGAATCTTAGCTGGCCAGAACGCCTTCTGTGCCAACCTTACCATAACTATCGAATCTTTTCCTCCCGAAAAAAGTAATACTGGCTTCTCGAACTGGGAAGCTACCTCTCGCATAATAAAGATCGCTTCAGACTCTAACTGCTGTAAGTGGGTGAGGCTATATTTCATAATTTCTTAGATTTCAGAGTGATACGAAGTGTTTTCCAGAATTGTGTTAACTAGTAGATTGTGGCTCTCGTCAATAGACTGTTCGTGGGTGCTGATTTTTAGATGTGGATGATCCGGTTCTTCAAACGGAGAGGAGATGCCGGTAAAGTCTTTTATTTCCCCACGACGAGCTTTAGCGTACAAACCTTTTACATCACGCTGTTCGCAGACCTCCAAGGGACAATGAATAAATACTTCAAAATAATTATCTCCAATAATCTCCCGCGCCATCTGCCGAATACTTTGGGTAGGGCTAATGAGTGAGCAGATAGTGATTACCCCACACTGGGCAAACAGTTTCGCTACCTCAGCTGCCCGACGAATATTCTCTCGTCGTTCTTCCTCACTAAACCCCAGGTTATTGTTTACGCCAGTGCGAAGATTGTCACCATCGAGTAGCATTGTTACTTTACCTTGCTGATGCAGTGTATTTTCGGTAGCCCGGGCTAATGTACTTTTGCCCGACCCAGATAACCCCACCATCCAGATTACTTTGCCTTTTTGCCGTAACAAAGTCTCCTTATCTGTCTGCTGAAGAATTGTATCAAATATGGGATAAATATTATTCAATTGTAATTAAATTATATTTTTTACAAAAATAGTATAAATATTACATTAAAAAAATATATAACGGACTAGTTTTATACATATCGTCTGGCTATGACGAATCGCTCTCGGCAATGAATGTCACTTTTAACATTTGCTGAAGAGAATCCACTCTCCATCATTAGGGTCGCAACTTGCCAGGCAAAATGCTCATTAACTTCAAAATAAACCTCTTTTACGTTACTAAACTCCTGGATACAAAGCTCCGAAATTCGTCGGTAAAATAGAAGCGGATCAGCATCTTCTACAAATAGTGCTTCTGAAGGTTCGTACTTTATCACATTTTGCCGCATTGCTCTCATTTCTGAATTTAGCACATAGGGAGGATTGCTAACGACAATATCCAATGTGGTTAGTTGAGGATAATCCGATAAAATATCAGTAGTGAGAAAATTGACCGAAGTATCCAGCTCGATTGCGTTTTGTCGGGCTATGGCAATGGCTTCCGGGCTTGAATCTAACGCCCAAACTTTAACGTTGGGTAATTCTTTAGCCAGGGTAATAGCGATACACCCACTTCCGGTACCAATGTCTAGTATTGATAGTTGGGATGACTGATGGTGTTGCTCAATAACAAATTGCACTAGTTCTTCAGTCTCACCTCTCGGAATAAGCACATTTGGATTTACGATAAACTTTCTGCCGTAAAACTCACACTCCCCCAGAATATACTGAATAGGCTCCTCCTGATTCATTCGCTGAACCGACTGCTCCAGATGTTGGTACTGAACCTCTGATAGTTTTATTTTCTTATTTAAAAGTATATCTACCTGACTAATTTCAGTAGTATTTTCCAGTAACCACCGAAGCGAAGTATCTATTTCCTGCTCCGAATACAGAGACTTGATGTTCCCTGCTACCTGATCCTTGAGAATGGTATATACGTCTTTTGCGCCAAAAATCACTGGAAACTCTTTAGTTTCGTAACAAAGCTACGCAAATGGATCAGTATCAGTTGCTTTTACGTACAATTAACTTAGCAAAAGTAGGTTTTAGCCAAGCAGTCGTTCAACCAGCAGTAGGATGGCTAGTGGCAGATCAAAACAAAATATGGGCTGAAGGCTGGCTTGATACTACCCAAGCTTATCAAACTCAACTTGCTGACAAACTATCAAACAATCATTACCCTACCAAAGCACGTTTGTTCATTAATACTAATCCATTTGGCAATTCTGAGATGCTCCGCCAACTAGCTACTCAACATCAGTTGAAAGATGTAATCATAGCTAGTGAGGGAAATACCGACCTTCAGGCTTTCGAATGGTTTGTCAATCGTCGATTCTATTTATACCAGCAAAAAAAACGCCCTTATATCGTTTTAAAGTGGGCACAAACCACCGATAGTTTCGTAGCAAGGTCTAATTATGATTCTAAATGGATTAGTGGAGTACACGCCCGAAAGTTAGTACACCAATGGCGCTCACAAGAAACAGCCATTTGGGTGGGCAATAACACTTATCGTTTCGATAACCCTCGCCTGAACGTAAGGGATTGGAAAGGGGAGGACCCAATCCGAATTGTAGTAGATCCTAAACAATCGTTAGACCGACAACTGCATGTATTTGACCAAAGTCAGCCTACGCTGTATTACTCTGAACATCTTACCCCAAGCCTACCTAAATTAGAATTTGCTCGGCTTCCTAATGCAGATGGTTGGGCTAATCGGATCTTACACGTGCTTTCCGACTTACACCAGAGACAAATTGTCTCATTATTTGTTGAAGGTGGATCACAATTGCTGAATTTTTTAATCGAAAATGATTGGTGGGATGAAGCAAGAGTTTTTACTGCTGATAAAAGATTTGGTAAAGGAATCACTGCTCCCAAAATAGACCAGAAATATTTGATTTCTCAGCAGACTGTAAGCGAAGATCAACTAGCTACCTACTATCGGTTTTCTTTAGAAGCTGAAGAGGAAGTAGAAAAATAGAATTAACCATAAAGCATCCACAAAATGCCAGTAGGCTGTCAACATCTCAAGTTTAATTCTTTGGTAAGGGTTCGTTACCATAATCAGCATCTTTACCGGGTCGCGAGATACTGCGCTCATCTGCGTATAAATAACTGTTAAAAAAACTAAGCCTGCGGCCAAGTGCAGTACATGCAATCCTGAAATCACGTACAGATAAGCGCCAGAGGCTTTACCTGACAGATAGATACCCGAATGATAGAGTTCCGACCAACCGATATACTGACTGATGGTGAAAGCCACTCCCAACAGCAGGGTAACCCCTAGTGAATTTCTAACCGTTTTCAAATCATCTTTCGCGAAAGCCGGCAATACCCGGGTCATGGTGTAGCTTGAAAACAGTAGCAATACTAAACTTACCACAAATGCTTTCGGAAACTCAAAATTAATAAATGCTGATGGGTCGCGGTGGCTGATTGTGTAGGAAACTATCATGAACAAAAAAACCAGCGTACTGCCAAAGATGGCTAAATATAGCAGCGTTTTGTGAGGGTGCAGTTTTTCTAACCGGGCAATAGCATTATCTCGCTCGGTCTTCTCCGTATTTTTGTGGTAATTTTGCATCATTCACCGAATCTTAAGAGTTGTCTAATTTAGAAACATATTTGAGAGCTTCTGGTTCTAGGTATTTTTCAAAACGTTTATTCCTCAGACTTGTTATTGTCTAGTATCTTATAATCGTACTATTTCTGTGCAATCCGCTCAATTTCTTGAACAATATATTAGCGATAGTTTTATTCAAACGCTAGCCGCTCAAATTAATGATGCTCCAAAAACTCAACTAAAAGGCGTAACCGGAAGTCTAGATACGGTACTGGCTAGTGCCCTCTACCGTGTCAATGCCTGCACCATGGTTTTCGTACTGGCTGATCGGGAAGCTGCTGCTTATTTTCAGAATGATCTGCAAAACCTGAATCCTACCAAAGATATTCATCTTTTTCCAGCATCCTACAAAAAACCGTATCATTTAGATGAGACCGAAAACGCTAACGTATTGATGCGAGCGGAGATTCTTAATATCATCAGTAACACTCCTTCCCACGGCCACCTCATTGTCACTTATCCGGATGCGCTGGCCGAAAAAGTGATCAATCAGCGTTCACTACAAGAAAACACTTTTTTTATCAAGGTAGGAGAGCGGCTGGATACGCAATTTATTAATGAGCTCTTGGTTACTTACGATTTTGAGAAAACTGACTTTGTGTATGAGCCCGGACAGTTTGCGGTACGGGGAGGTATTGTTGATATTTTCTCGTACGCCCATGAGCTGCCCTACCGCATTGAGCTTTTTGGCGATGAAGTTGAAAGTATTCGCACTTTTGATATCACCTCCCAACTATCTCAGAATGAAGTTAACCAGGTAAGCATTATTCCTAACGTGCAGACCAAGCTTCTGGAGGAAGAACGACAGTCATTTATTAGCTTTCTTCCGGCTGAGAACACCCAGATTTGGTGGAAAGACATTGAAGCCACGGGCGACATTATAGATCAGTATTTTCAGCAGGCCAATGAAAACTTCGCGTCGCTGATGCAGGAGTCCAACGGTACTCAGGTCGTATTCAGCCCAGCGACTTTGTTTGAAACTAAAAAGTCCTTCTTGGGAAGTATTGAACCATTCACGCAGGTAGAATTTGGTAACCGCTATTCATTCAATACTGATAGTGTCTTCACTATTAAAAGCCAACCTCAGCCATCGTTTAACAAAAACTTTGAACTGCTGGCTGGTAATCTGCACGACAATAAAGATCACAGCATCACCAATTACATTGCCTCTGATTCAGAACAGCAGATTGAGCGACTACGAAAGATATTTGATGAACTTGATTCAGAGGTAACGTTTCAACCTTTGTACACCTCTCTGCGGGAAGGATTTGTGGACCATACGCTAAATATTGCCTGCTATACCGATCATCAGCTATTCGATCGTTTTCATCGATACAAAACCAAAGGCATCCGGGCCAAATCCAAAGCTATCACGCTTAAGGAGTTACGCTCGCTGAAGGTAGGCGACTATGTGGTACACGTAGATCATGGTATCGGCCGCTTTGCTGGCATGGAAAAAGTAGATTTTGGCGGTAGAGAGCAAGAGTCCATTCGTCTGGTGTATCGCGATGATGATCTACTCTACGTTAGTGTGCATTCGCTGCACAAGATTTCTAAGTACAGTGGCAAAGAAGATACTCCACCCACTATCAGCAAACTAGGCTCGCCCGAGTGGGAAAATAAAAAGAAGCGGGCTAAGAAGAAGGTACAGGATATTGCCAAAGATTTAATTAATCTCTACGCTAAACGAAAATCGGCTCCGGGCTTTGCTTATCAGCCTGACAGCTTTTTGCAAGCTGAACTCGAATCCTCCTTCATTTTTGAAGATACTCCCGATCAAGCGACAGCTACCGAAGATGTAAAGCGTGACATGCAGTTAAATCACCCGATGGATCGGCTTATTTGTGGCGACGTAGGGTTTGGAAAAACCGAGATTGCCATCCGAGCAGCTTTCAAGGCAGTTACTGAAGGTAAACAGGTAGCGGTGCTGGTACCGACTACCATCCTAGCTATGCAACACTATCATACCTTCAATAACCGTCTGGCCGATTTCCCAGTGAAGATAGACTATATCAACCGCTTTAAGTCTACTAAGAATATTAGGGAAATACTGAAGGAGGTGAAAGCCGGCAATGTAAATATCCTGATCGGCACCCACCGCATCGTAAATAAAGATGTAGAGTTCAAAAACTTGGGGTTACTAGTAATTGACGAAGAACAGAAGTTTGGAGTGAAGGTGAAAGAGCGCCTGAAAGAAATGCGGGTTAACGTGGATGTGCTCACCCTTACGGCTACCCCTATTCCCCGGACACTGCAATTTTCGTTAATGGGAGCCCGCGACCTGAGCATCATTGCTACTCCGCCTCCTAACCGCCGTCCGGTTACCACCGAACTTCACACCTTTAATGAGAACATCATTCGTGATACTATTAGCTTTGAGCTAAAACGGGGAGGGCAGGTATTCTTTGTTCATAATCGGGTGGCCAATATTGAAGAGGTTGCCAATATCATTCTTCGCTTAGTACCCAATGCCCGGGTAGCGGTTGCCCACGGCCAGATGGAAGGAGCCAAGCTGGAAAAAACCATGCTACAGTTCATCGAAGGCGAATACGACGTACTGGTTTCTACTAATATTATTGAGTCTGGTCTGGATATTCCTAACGCTAATACTATCCTGATCAATAACGCCCATATGTTCGGTTTATCTGATTTGCATCAGATGCGGGGTAGGGTAGGCCGGTCTAACCGTAAGGCGTTCTGCTACTTGCTTTCACCTCCGGCTTCCGGGTTAACTTCCGATGCCCGCAAACGACTTTCTACGTTGGAGGAGTTTTCTGAATTAGGTGATGGCTTTAAGGTAGCGATGCGCGACTTGGATATTCGAGGAGCGGGTAATTTACTGGGAGCAGAGCAAAGCGGCTTCATTTCGGATTTAGGTTTCGATATGTATCATAAGATCCTGGACGAGGCCGTGCAGGAACTGAAAGAAACTGAATTTAAAGATTTATTCACCCGGGGACTAAAAGAAGTTACTCGACCTTTGGTACAGGATTGCAGTATTGAAACGGATCTGGAAGTTCTTATTCCGGAAGATTACGTAACAAACACTACCGAGCGCTTGCGACTATATTCTCGCCTAGACAATATTCAGAATGAGGAACAACTTCAGGAATTTAAAACGATGCTGGAAGATCGTTTTGGCGAAATGCCTCCGTCTGTAGTGGAACTAATGTCTACTGTGCGCCTGCGCTGGAAAGCCGAAAAATTAGGGTTTGAAAAGCTGACACTTAAGAATAATCTGATGAAGTGCTACTTCCTGAGTTTGGATAATGAAGAATATTTCAAATCAGAAACCTTCGGGAGAATTATACAGTACGTGCAGCATCACCCTAAAAGGTGCCGAATTAAAGAAACTAAAAAGCGACCTATTTTGTCCATAGAGGATATAGAGAATACTCAACAGGCCATAGATACTTTAGACAAAATCAGTCTTTCGTAGTTGTTAGGTAAACTACTGGCAAAAAGATGCCAATAAAAATAATTTCCTCTTATCCGAATCGTTATAATCACAGATTCTAAGCAGGATACTATTTTCTTGTTTATTTCATAGCGTAACTTACATACATATAATTTTACCCGGTATTTACTATTATTATTACTGGATTGTGCTCAAATTAGCAGCATCGTTTATAAGCAATTTGTGTTATTCGCCTTAAAACAGCGTAAAAGAGTTAATAAAAACAGGTTATGAAGCAATTGGTCAACCAAGTTACTAAGGCTTGGCAGTTTGTGTTATGTGCTGCCGTTCTTGCCGCTTGTAGCAAAAGCCAGCCTACCAGTATGAATCCTGGTCAGTCTAGCTCCGTTACTGGTATTGAGTATAATGTGGAAGGTAATTTCACTTTAGACGAATACCAAGGTCAACCCGAAGCCCCCAACATGGTGTACATTGAGGGTGGGCGTTTTACCATGGGTAGTTTTGAAGAAGACCTCATGGGTACTCGTGATAATCTGGAGCGTACGGTGACCGTAGCTTCTTTTTACATGGATCAAACTGAGATTGGTAATATTCACTGGTTAGAGTACCTATTCGACATCCGTCAGGACTCTACTACTGAGTTTTACGAGTCAGCCCTTCCTGACACTACAGTATGGCGTCGTTCTCTCGCCTTCAACGATCCTTACGAAGATCATTACCTTCGCTATCCTGGTTTCCGATATTTTCCGGTAGTAGGTGTGAGCTGGCGTCAGGCTAACGATTACTGTAAGTGGCGTACCTCAGTAGTAAACGAAAAACTGGTTGAAGAATCTGGTGCCGAAGTAGAGATTCCTGAAGGAGGACGTATTCCTCTGGAAAGTGGAGTAGTTCTACCTGATTTCCGCTTGCCTACCGAAGCTGAGTGGGAATACGCTGCAAAAGCGCTGATTGGTACTCAGTACCTAGACGAAAACCAAACTCACTCTCGTATTTATCCTTGGGATGGCCACGCTGCCCGAAATCCTTACGGAAAGAAAATGGGATACATGCTTGCTAACTTCAAGCGAGGACGCGGTGACTACGCTGGTATTGCTGGCAAGCTGAATGATGGTGCTATGATCACTGACTATATCTACGAGTATCCTCCGAATGACTTTGGTCTTTATAACATGGCGGGTAACGTAAACGAGTGGGTACTGGATGTGTACCGCCCGCTATCGTACCAGGATTTCAACGATTTGAATCCTATTCGTCGTGACGGTACCATTGACCCGGAAGAAAAGTACGATAACGAAAAGTATCCTAATTTCCCTGGTGAGTTTAACTCATTAGTTACTAACGAGCTTCGCGTATACAAAGGTGGTTCTTGGGCTGATGTAGCCTACTGGCTATCACCTGGTACTCGTCGCTACTTAGAGCAGGATTCAGCTACGGCAACTATCGGTTTCCGTTGCGCTATGATCCGCGCGGGTACCAACTACTAGAAAAGAACATTAACCCTCATTTTAAGGTCTGGCTGATTCATTTCGGCCGGACCTTTTTTTGTTATGGGTATTATTTTTTAGTTAGCTATGTTATGCTATTGATGCAAATTGTGCCCTATCATATTGTTTGCGTTCGCATAGGGACATGACGGTTCGCCGCGCGATTAATCCTTATCCTTACTAGGAATACCCGTTTTTACGTAGGGAGGAGAAACGAAAAGAAATTAGAATATTAGATCTATGACTTTATTCTGGTGTAGCTAATGCCGCAATACTTATTGCCCGGCACCCACCGGCTAGTAACAGACTAGCACAAGCACCTAAAGTAGCGCCAGTAGTGACCACATCATCTACCAGCAGAATATGTTTGCCTTTAATATTGGCGTTCTTCCGAATCGCATAGGCGTGGTAGCTGTTTCGGTACCGCTCTATTCGGTTCTTTTGAGTTTGTGAATCCGTATTCTTTGTTTTTACCAATACCTGTGTCGACCAGGATATTTCTAAAACTTCAGATAGTCCCCACATAATAAAGTCACACTGGTTGTAGCCTCGTTTCTTTTGCTTTTTCTTGTGCATGGGAACGGGTACAATGAGATCAATATCCCGGAGACTATCATTTTGCCGCAAGGCCTGACCGAACCACTTTCCGGCCAGTTCACCTACTTCGGGATAATTCTGATATTTGAGTGCGTGCAGTAGCTTTTGTACCTTTCCGTGCTTAGAAAATTTGTAGTAAGCCCAGGCCTGATCAATGGGCGCAAAACTATATACCCTTCTCTTAAGTGAAAGGTTGGTTTCACTCATATTAAATTTGGGCATTTCTAACCAGGCTTGGGTAGTAATGAGATGCTCTCCTTTCGCCAGTGGCTGCTGCGAAACCAGACACATTCGGGGAAATATCAGCGATACGAAATCCTTTAGCATTCTGCTTCGTATAGTAGGTACGCAAGGTACCATACCCTCCGCACTGCTCAATGATTATTCGTATCGGAACCTTACCAGCGTACCATTTTATTTTCTATTTTTCGGGAATGTATAAAAAGGACTTAGTACTGGAACGTAAGTGGCAAAGTCTGCTGACGTTACTTGAGCAAGAGGTTGGCAAACGCCCGAACGACTTGAACGGAGTATTGTTTTTAATCGGGGTGCAGGAGCTGGGTAAAGGTGCTCAGCATTTTTCTAAGGAAGAGAAGCAGGACTTGCTGCATATTGCTATTTGTAAGGTTCTCTCCCTTTCGGGATTCTACGCACTAGAAGGAATTGATCAGGATGGCTGGCCCCACTGGAAACTACAGAAAAAACTTCCTCATTTTGATTTGCTCGAGCAGGAAAAGCTTCTAAAGATGCACGTTATTGAGTATTTTGAACAAGAGTTAGGGGTTGCTATTTAATTTTCTATGAAGATTATCTCGTACAATGTAAATGGTATTCGGGCAGCTATTCGCAAAGGATTCTTAGATTGGCTTGGCAAGGAAAACCCGGATATTGTTTGTTTACAGGAGACTAAGGCTAGCCCCAGCCAGGTTCCCATTGCCGACATTGAATCACTAGGTTATCAGACGTACTGGGAGGAAGCAACTTCCAAAAAGGGGTACAGCGGAGTCGCTATCTTTACTAAACTCACTCCACTAGAAGTAACCAACGGAATGGGAGTTTCAATTTATGACCAGGAGGGTAGGGTGCTACGGGCTGACTACGAAGATTTTTCGGTAATGAGCGTATACATGCCTTCCGGCACCATGGGCGATATCCGGCAGGCATTTAAAATGCAGTGGCTCTCTGACTTTCGTTCTTACATTGACGAACTTAAACAAGAAAAAACGCACTTAATAATTAGCGGGGATTATAACATCTGTCATCGCTCCATTGATATTCACGATCCGGTGCGGAATAAAAATACTACCGGGTTTCTTCCTGAAGAAAGGGCCTGGGTATCAGAGTTTATTGACAGTGGCTTTATCGATACGTTTCGTTTCTTTCACGTAGATCAACCTAACCATTATTCTTGGTGGAGCTACCGAGCTGGAGCCCGGGCCAAAAATCTAGGATGGCGTATAGATTACAATATGGCGAGTGTATCGTTACAAGATAGATTAGTTGGTGCTTCCCTATTGCCGGAAGCTCACCATTCTGATCATTGTCCAGTAGTATTAGAAATACGTTAGCAATGCATACTTAACTCCGTTTTTTTCCGTAGTTTTTATACCAAGCTAACTGCAATAGAAAGTACCACACTTAACGCATAACGTTATGTCAGCGGATTCAAATTTTAACAGTATTGCGCATCAGCTTCAGCAGTACAAACGGAAGTATTATTTAAATAAGCTGATCAGGGGCAGTATTTTTTTCGGAGCCATCGTGCTTTCGGTGTATCTGTTGTTCAATTCTATTGAATATACCGCTCGACTAGGCAGCCTATGGCGAGGTGTATTATTTTTTAGCTTTTTGCTATTATTTGTTTTCATCCTATATCGATGGGTAATCGACCCACTAACTCGCCTCACTAGCAATAAACGACAAATTAGCGATGAAGAAGCTGCCCGCCAAATAGGTACCTATTTTCCTGAGGTGCAGGATAAACTGCTGAATTTAGTTCAACTTAATAGAGGTAGTAGCACCCAAGGTGCATTAATTGCGGCTAGTATTGCGCAGAAAACGAAGCAGCTTTCAGTAGTTCGCTTTCCTATTGCTATTGATCTGCGAAAAAACCTACGCCATCTAAAATACTTAGCTGCTCCAGTGGCGGTCATGGTTATCGTTCTATTGTTTGTTCCACAGTTTTTCTCCGAAGGTACCCGGCGGATCGTCAACTTTAATAAGGAATTTGTGCCAGAAGCCCCTTTCTCCTTCGAACTTTTGAACGAATCCTATATTGCATTCAAAAATGAGGACTTTACGGTCAATATTGATTTGGAAGGAGAGGCTATTCCGGATAAAGTATACCTCGTTGCCTCTGGACGGCGTTTTCGCATGAACCCCACTGAACAGGGAGCTTTTGAATTTGTATTTCAGAGCATTCAGCGTGATACTCCATTTTATATAGAAGCAGCTGGCTTTAATTCTGTATCTAAAACCATCAAGGTAGTAGACCGACCTAATCTGAAGAACTTTAGCGTATATCTGGATTATCCGGATTATTTATCCCGCGAAGATCAGCGATTAGACAATGTGGGAAACCTACAAGTACCTGAAGGAACGGAGATCAGCTGGCAATTCAGCACGCTAGCCGCCGATAGTATGGAGCTGGTTTTCGAGGAACAAGATGAAACTCATCAGTTAAATGAAACTACCGAAGGAACGTTTTCCTTGGAGAAGCAAGTATTTGAGTCTGATACCTACCAAATCAACCTTGTTAATGAATACAGCAACAACAAACAGGATATTCGCTACTACCTGGACGTTATTCCCGACCAAAATCCTCAAATTAGTTTAGAGCAATTTCAGGACACCACTTTATATAAATTCCTTGTGTTAGGAGGAAATGTTTCAGACGATTACGGGCTTACCCAATTATCGGTTTTCTACCGTTTTGAGCCAATGGGAGAGGAAGATAACAGCAAAAAGAAATACCAGAAATTGAGGCTCCCACTGGACTCCAAACAGAATAACCAAAGCTACTACTACCAGTGGAACGTGGATACTCTTGGCTTAAGTCCGGGCGATAAAATTCGCTACTTCCTGAAAGTATGGGATAACGATGCCGTGAACGGATATAAGTCTTCTCAAACTTCTTCCTACGTTTTCAGCATTCCCGACCGGGAAACTATCCGGGAAAATTTGGAAAAATCTTCGGCTGAAACACAGAGTCAGATCAGCAAGACCGTTCAGCAAGCCGAACAGCTAAAACAGGATATTGAGGATGTAGAAAAACGACTCCGTGGTAAGAAAGATCTTACCTGGCAGGACAAGCAACTTCTGGAAGATATTTTAAAGCAGCGCCAAGAGTTAGAAAAACAACTGGAACAACTGAAGGAGCAGAGCCAGTCTTCTAAAATGCAACGCGAGCAGTTTGGTGAGCAGAGTGAAAAAATGAAGGAGCAGATTGACCAACTGCAACAACTCATGGACGAATTGCTAGACGAGGAAACCAAGAAGATGTACGAGGAGCTTCAGAAATTACTTGAGGAGCAACTGGATATGGACAAAATGCGTGATCAGTTGCAACAGATTAGCGATCAGGAAGAGAACCTGGAAGAAGAGTTAGAACGAACTCTGGAACTCTTTAAGCGTATGAAGTTCGATGCTAAGCTGGAAGAGATGCAGCAACAGATGGAACAGCTTGCTGAGGAGCAAGAGCAACTAGCGGAAGAAACTGAAAACAAGGAGAATTCTACCGAAGAATTGAGCGAGCAACAGGAAAAGCTTAGTGAGGAATTTGAGCATCAGCAGCAGGAAATGGAAGAGCTTAACGAGCTTAATCAAGACTTAAAGAACCCTGCTCCGATGCAAGACATGAAGCAGGAGAAAAACCAGGCGCAGCAGGAACAGCAGAAAGCCCAAGAAGCTTTAGATAAGAATCAGCGCAAGAAGGCGCAGAAATCCCAGAAGAACAGTGCTGAGCAAATGAAGCAGATGGCTCAGAAGATGCAGCAAATGCAGCAAAGTATGGAGATGGAAATGCTTCAGGAAAATATGGATAACCTGCGCAATATCCTAGACAACTTACTAACCCTTTCCTTCGATCAGGAAAATGTGATGAAAGAGTTTCGAGAAGTAAAGCAGAACGATCCTCGTTTTATTGATCTTTCGCAGGAGCAACTTAAACTTCGGGACGATGCTCAAATTATTGAAGATAGCCTATTAGCCCTGGCCGAACGGGTGTTTCAAATTCAATCGTTCGTAACCCGCGAGGTGAAGGACATGAATAAATATATGGATGAAAGCATGGAGTCGTTACGGGAGCGACAGCAGTATAAAGCGATCAGTCAGCAACAATTTGCCATGACCTCCGTCAATAACCTGGCTCTTTTACTTAATGATGTATTAAGTCAAATGCAGCAGCAGATGGCTGATGCGATGGGCAATCCTCAGAAGGACCCTGGCAATACCCAGCAGAACATGAACTTGAGTGAACTCCAAAAGCAGCTAAATCAGCAGATTCAGGATTTACAGAAAAGTGGTAAGTCAGGTCGGGCTTTATCCGAAGAATTAGCCAAGTTGGCTCAGCAGCAGGAGAAGATCCGGAAAGCCATGGAAGAGATGGATTCCGAAGAAGATGGGGGAGGAGGAACCGGCGATGAACTTTCTAAACAAATGGAGGAAACTGAGAATGATTTAGTCAACAAAAAGCTTACGAAAGAGTTGATTGAACGACAGAAGCAGATACTTACGCGTCTGTTAGATGTAGAAAAATCGGAACGGGAGCAGGAGTTAGATCAGAAACGTAAGGGTGAAACTGCGAAAGACAATTACGAACAGCAAGCCGCCCAGCGATTTGATGAATATATTAAATTAAAGAAGCAAGAGATTGAGTTACTGAAAACAGTGCCTCTCAAACTTAATCCTTATTATAAAAGTGAGGCCAACGAATATTTCAAGCGCTTAAACTAGTACAATGGATTCAATCAGCATTTCTATTCCTTCATTATCCGAAAATATTAGGATGATTGAAAGTTTTATTGACAATGCTAAAGAACAGTTTAGTCTGACTGATGATATCTACGGCAATATCATGATTGCCGTAACTGAGTCAGTAAACAATGCTATTCGCCACGGTAATAAGGGCGACTCTAAGAAAAATGTAGATCTCTCGCTCAAGCTTAGTGATGGTTCTATCATCTTTTGGGTGAAAGACGAAGGCGATGGTTTTGATCATACCAACTTACCCGACCCTACCGCTCCCGAAAATATTGATCAACCCGGTGGACGGGGAATTTTCCTCATGAAACATCTTTCTGACGAAGTCAATTTTCACGACGAAGGCTGCACCGTAGAACTTATTTTCTATATTAATTAATGATCCAATTTTTTGTGGAGGATGTTTCGTTTGATCCACAAATCCTCCAATCCGTCCCGGATTGGCTTATCCTTGTAGCTGAACAGCATAATCAATCTATCTCCAGTATCAGTTACATATTTTGCTCGGATGATTACCTACTTCAGGTTAATCGTGATTATCTAAATCACGATTACTATACCGATATTATCACTTTTGATAATCGTGATGGTTCCACCCACCCGCTGGAGAGTGATATCTTCATCAGCACCGAACGGGTTCAGGAAAATGCCCAAATATTAAAAGTAGATTTCTTGAACGAATTACTACGGATAATTGTGCACGGTGTACTACACCTCCTCGGATTTGATGATCATTCTGAGTCTTCTAAATTACAGATGCGCAATCTAGAAGATGAATACGTAGCTATCTATTTTAGCCAATTTCACATTCAATAGATCATCAAGGTTTCCACGCTTAATGTTCCACGTGGAACATTAAGCTTTTGCTTCACGCGACCTAGTCGAACTGCTTATAAATGAGGCTGATAAAGGTTCCGAATATACGTAATTAACCATTCCACGGCAGTGGAAAATAAAGTAACCGAAAGTGGAAACGAAACTGTGCTTTTGCGTGTAGAATAAAGGAAGAATCAATCACTTAAGAAATGCTTTTCGAAATATATGATGTAATAGTAGTAGGGGCGGGGCACGCAGGAAACGAAGCGGCGGCAGCAGCAGCCAAGATGGGTTCTAAAACCCTGCTCATCACGATGGACATGGCCAAAATGGGACAGATGTCCTGTAACCCGGCCATGGGTGGGGTAGCCAAAGGACAGATTGTTCGCGAGATAGATGCACTCGGTGGATTATCGGGAATCGTGACCGATGAGTCAGCTATTCAGTTTCGAATGCTGAACCGATCTAAAGGTCCGGCTATGTGGAGTCCACGTACCCAAAATGATCGAGCCCGCTTTACTGAAGCCTGGCGAATGCATCTAGAGAAAATTCCTAATCTGGATTTTCTGCAAGAGATGGTTACTGGCATATTGATAGAAGGCGATAGGGTAGTAGGGGTAAAAACTAGTATCGGTCTGGAGATAAAATCGAGAACTGTAGTACTCACTAATGGTACTTTTCTAAATGGCCTAATCCATATTGGCGAAAAGCAGATGGGCGGAGGACGTTCGGGCGAACGCGCATCAAAAGGTATTACCGAACAACTGGTAAGTCTAGGATTCGAATCGGGTCGAATGAAAACGGGTACCCCCCCTCGAGTAGATGGGCGGTCATTGGACTACAGCAAAATGGAAGAACAACCTGGCGATGAAAACCCCGGTAAGTTTTCGTTTACGGATACTAAACCACTTTCACACCAACGAAGCTGTCATATAACCTACACCAATCCTACGGTACACGAAGTACTGGAAGGTGGGTTTGATCGATCACCCATGTTCAACGGGCGAATTCGCGGGCAAGGCCCTCGCTACTGTCCATCTATTGAAGACAAAATCAATCGGTTCGCTGAGCGCGAGCGACATCAAATCTTTGTGGAACCCGAAGGGTGGGATACCATTGAAGTATACGTAAACGGATTTTCTACTTCGCTTCCCGAAGAAGTCCAACACCAGGCTATTCGTCATATTCCCGGATTTGAAAAGGCAAAACTGTTTCGACCGGGTTACGCTATTGAGTACGATTACTTTCCACCCACCCAGCTCTCGCTTAGTTTAGAAACCAAACTGATTGAGAATTTATTCTTTGCTGGGCAAATTAACGGAACTACTGGTTATGAAGAAGCGGCTTGCCAAGGGCTTATTGCGGGGATAAATGCCCACCAGAAAACTCAGGAGCAAGAGTCCTTCGTGCTGCGAAGATCTGAAGCCTATATCGGGGTTTTGATCGATGATCTGATTAACAAAGGGACTGATGAACCCTACCGCATGTTTACCTCTCGAGCGGAGTTTCGCCTGTTGCTCCGGCAAGATAATGCTGACCTGCGGCTAACCGAAAAAGGGCATCAGCTAGGTTTGATCAATGATAGCCGACTAGAGAAAGTATTTGATAAGCGAAATGCTATCTACGAATTACTTCAGGATATGAAGCAGCACAAAGCGGCCCCCGAAGAAATTAACGACGGCTTGGATGAGCTTTCTACAGCTACCATTCGGGAGAAAGTAAGCATTCATCAGCTGCTAAAGAGGCCTGAAATTTCTATTAATAGTCTGACAAAACTAGACTCATCATTAGCAAACCATTTTCAAAAATTCGATATCGAAGTGCTAGAGCAAGTAGAAATACTTACTAAGTATGAAAGCTATCTTGAAAAAGAACGGCAGCACGCTGAACGAGTAGAAAGCCTGGAAGGATACCGGATACCCAGCAACTTCGACTACACCAAAGTGAAAGCCTTATCAACCGAGGCCCGAGAGAAGCTGGGTAAAATCCGACCTGAGACTATTGGACAGGCTTCCCGAATCAGCGGAGTTTCTCCAGCAGATGTATCAGTCATTATGGTCTACTTGGGTAAATAAATTTATGCATCGGATTTGTTTAGTACATCTGGCTTGGATAATCCTGGGTGGAATTATTGTAGCGACGAATGTAGCTATTGCACAAACTGATCTCAAGCAAGAAGTAGAAAAGCGAATTAAGAAAAGCGAGATGCCTTCAGCCGCCCTCAATTATTTAAGCGAGCACTGGTTGAATGAGTCCCGCAAAATTCGCTACTACTACGAAACGGACGGAGCCAATATCAGCTACGAAGCAAAATTAATTCGGGAAAAGCGTAGGTTTAGTATTGAGTTTGATAGCAGTGGATCTCTACAAGATATTGAAGAGTTGATTGATTACGAGCAAATACCAGCATCAGTGCAAGCTAACATTGACTTAACATTGAGCCAGAAATATTCAAAATACCGGATACAACGGGTACAACGGCAGTTTTTACCGGATACTACCCAACAAAATGCTCTACTACACTTCTCAGGTTTGACCACGGAAACGGTCGATAATTTCGAGATAGAAATTGATACTCAGGAGGGATCGGCAGTGCAATCGTACGAGATGCTTTTTAATGTGGAAGGGCTTTTGGTGCAGCGCCGTACCATCATCCGACGTTCATTAGATAATTTTCTCTACTAAACCCTAACTGTGCGCTTATTCTTTTTTTTTTCTTTATCGTTCACCAGTTTTTCAGTAATAGCCCAAACCAATACCCAGCTTCAGTGGGAACCTTCAGTTTCCTACACCTATAAGCTCCCCAACCGCTGGGCGTTTAATGCCAATACCATGTTCAGAAACCGAATGGTAGAGTATAACGGAGAAGGTGCCGAACGGGAAATGGAATGGGTGCTGAACGAAACCCAATTCTTCGCTACTTACTCGCTCTGGAAAAACACCAAAATGAGTGGGGGATACGCCTTTCAATCTCGCCTAACTGATGAACAGTTTTTTGATGAACACCGCTTGATGGAACAATTTGCTTTCGTAATTTATGCGCTACACGGAAAAAGAATTGCTAACCGGATAAGGTTGGAGCAACGAATCAGACAGTCAGGTTACCAAAACCGTTTGCGCTACCGCTTGGGGTTTGATAGTCCGTTAAATGGAGAAGAACTCGACCCCGGTGAACTCTACGGAATTGTTACGAACGAAGTATTATACACGTTTAATAACGTACAACAAGGCTGGGAGAATCGATTATTCGGTGGTATCGGCTGGTTCTTTAATCGACAGTACAAACTACAAACCGGTATTATGTATCGGGTAAGCAGATCGGGCAACCGCTACCGAAACGTACTAGCTTTATCTACGATCATGTACATAAACCGGCGAGAGCGTCAAAAGAAAATTCGGGAATAATCGTTCTAGTTTTATACTTTAAAATTTTTAAAGTTATTAAGGCAAACTCTTCAATACTTATTATTATTTGGTCAAAGCATTTTTCGATCTGAAGCGTTTATACTATATGAAATTTAACTTTTGGCTTGCTTTAGTATGGATAATACTAATTACCGTTGCCTCCTGTGCCCGAAGAGGCACTCCAACGGGTGGGCCTAAAGATACTATCCCACCCAAACTGGTACGAATGTACCCCGAGTTAGAGACCGTTAATTTTGACGATGAAGAGATTGAATTGGAATTTGATGAATACGTGGAAGCTCGGGACCTAAAGCGGGAGCTGATCATTACCCCGCCTATCGAAGATTATAGTTTTTACATCAGTCGTCGGACTTTACATCTGGAAATTGAGGAAGAACTACGAGATAGCACTACCTATACCTTTAACTTTCGCGAAGCAGTGAAGGATGCGTCCGAGAAAAATCCCGCTCAGGACTTAGTGGTGGCCTTCAGTACCGGACCAACCATAGACTCTTTTCAGTTGGAAGGCAACATTCGCCAATTGCTGACCCAGCAGCCAGTGGAAGATGCGGTAGTTTCACTCTACGACGTAAACGATACACTAGATGTATTTACCGGTGCACCTATGTATCTGGCTAAAACCGATGAAGAGGGAAATTACACTATCCGCTACATTCGGGAAGGACTGTATAATGTGTATGCCTTTGTAGACGAGAACAGCAATTTAACCGTAGACTCCAATAACGAACCTTACGGATTTAAAACTGATTCTATATACCTAGGTAGCGATGTTAACCGCACTCTTATAACTGACTCCACTGGCCAGGCTCAGTCAGCAGTGCAGGCTACTAAATCGGTGGATTTGCTTATTCAACGACAGGATATTCGACCAATACAGTTACAAAGTGCCCGACCCAACGGAAAGTACTACGAGATTAAATTCAACAAATCACTAGATGACTATACGATTCGGATAAACGATGAGCTGAGCAACCGCACTCTACGATTTCTGGAGGATTCTGTCCAATCCAATCTGGCCGATACCAGCGTAACACTGTTTAGTAATTTTCAGGATCAGAATAAGGTAATCAGAATTTATAATACGCTAAGGCAGGATAGTTTAGGCATACAGATTTCCGCTACCGACTCTGCTCAACAAGTACTTCCGGATACTGTGCTGTACATTAAGTATCCGGAAACTCGTCGATCAATCGCAGATTTTACCTCTCAGTTTACTACTGATGGTAATGAGTTTACCGATACTATCCAGGGTACTTTCACTTTCTCTAAGCCAGTTGCCCGAATATCTACCGATAGTATTTTGCTCAGTTACGATACTCTCTTCTACGTACCCATTGATTTTGGACAAACCTTGAACTGGAGCAATAATTTTGATCGGGCAGAGTTGTATGTTCCAATATCCCAATCACAAATTGTAGATAGTGTTATCTATTACTCTAAATTGAACGATAGTTTAGATATTCAGTATCGCATACGATTACAGGAACGTTACCTGGATAGTTTACAAAGTGACGTTACTATAGAGAAAAGTACGGAATGGCTGCGGGAGTTTATTCGGCAGAAAGGTACTCCTTCCGATAATAAAATTCTGGATAGCCTAAACCGAATAGAATCCGAAGATGCGAAAAACCGCTTTCTTAGTTCTTATACCGATACTGTTCAGATCAACCGCGAGTTTCCTCTCCGCACCTACCTACGGGAAGACATCATCAGCTCATTACAATCTTTCAACTTTTATGCGTCGCCCGGCAGTTTTATGAGTGTGGAAAATGATAGTAGCGAACAGGTCATTCAAAAGTTCTCGTTTAAGCAGGCCGAAGATTACGGAGCCATCCGGGGCAGTGTAATCACTGAGTACTCTAATTATATTATTCAATTACTCGACCAGCAATACAAAGTTATCCGGGAAGTAAAGAACAGTTCGGACTTTGCTTTCAATATGGTTTCTCCTGGGAAGTATCGGATCCGGGTGCTGATTGATGAAAATAATAACGGTGAGTGGGAAGCGGGGAGTATACTCAATCAGCAGGAACCCGAATCAGTTTACTTTTACACCGAAGAAGAACTGATCGATCTTCGGGCTAATTGGGAACGCAGCGACCTAACGATAACCATTGGTGAGTTATCCACATTATCGAGTGAATAACCTGTGGAAAAGCCTAGAATAACTTGTTAATAAATGTTCGGTTATTCACTCCTCATTTGGGATTCACAATTTTCTGGGGGTTATTCACTCCACCATGTAAGTTATTCACTAGGTTATTCACTTTCGGAGTTATCCATAAAGTTATCCACATATTAGTTAACAACTGATAGAATTACTTATAACACACTATAAACCAATAGATTAATTGTGGATAACCATGTTAATAATCTGTAAATAATTCGAGGAGTTATTCACAACTAGCCTAAATTGCGTTTATTCGATAGAGTTATCCACAAATTCACAATGTAGTAATTAATAATAATTTCGAAGAAAAATAATTGAATAATAATATAATATGTTAGTTAATAAGTTATCAGCCTCAGACCAGAAAGTTATGATCAGAAGTATAACATGGATTATTATTTTGCTAACATGGGCTAACATACACCCATTAATGGCCCAAAACACTCAAAAAATAGAGTTAGCCCAGCAATATGACGATAAGGGTGAAATTGAAAAGGCCCGTACCCTCTACGAAGAGTTAGCCGACAAAAAGAAAAATATTCCGATCATCCACGATCGGTACTTCCGACTGCTGATCAATAACGGTTATACCCAACAGGCAGAGAAGTACGTTCAAAAAGCGTTGCGCTTCTATCCGGATAATATCCTTTATCAGTTAGACGCTGGAGTGGTTAACTTACGCCAGGGAAATGACGCCGAAGCCGAATCCTATTTCACTAAAGTTTTTGACGAGGCAAAATCAGATACCTACAAAGTGCGCATTGTAGCGGGGCACATGATCAAACACGATCTGATTGAACGAGCTGTGAGCATCTACCAGGCCGGCCGGCAGGACAGCGGTGACCCGGCATTGTACGCACTAGAACTAGCCAATGTGTACCGACGACTGAATAATACCGATCAGATGGTGCTAGAGTATCTGGCTTACGCCAACGAAGACCCTTCCCGCGTTAGCTACGTGAAAAATGTGCTGCAAAATATTCTTACTGAAGAAGAGGATTTGGATGCGATGGCAAATTTACTGCTAGATCGCATTCAGAGGGACGCTGACAACCCGTTGTACTCTGAACTACTCATCTGGATTAACTTGCAACAGAAAAACTTCTACGGGGCGTTTATGCAAGCCAGAGCGGTAGATCGCCGGCAACGCACCGACGGTGACGAGGTAATGAGCGTAGCCCAGATCGCCCTAGAAAACCAGGATTACGAAAATGCGCTGAAAATGTACGAGTACGTGATTGATCGTTACCCCCGCACTGCCAACTACGTTTCAGCCCGCCGGTACAAGATTAAGGCTCGGGAAGAGTTGGTGAAAAACCAGTTTCCAGTGCAGCAGGGGGAGATTGTGAGGCTGATTGAAGATTATCAAAATTTCATTGACGAGAGCCTAAATTCCCCCATTGGACCCAGTGCTGCTACGCTGGAAGCCATGCGCAGTCAGGCCCTGCTCTATGCTTTTTATCTGGATGAGAAAAATAAGGCTATTACTATTCTGCAACAGGTAGCTAGCAATCCTAAATCCAGCCGCGAAATTAGAGCGCAGAGCAAACTGGATATGGGCGATATCTACGTGCTAATGGATCAGCCCTGGGAATCCACGCTGCTCTACTCTCAGGTAGAGAAAGCCCACAAAGAAGAACCGGTGGGCTACGAAGCCAAGCTGCGGAATGCGAAGCTTTCGTACTACAAAGGCGATTTCAGCCTGGCCCAGGACCATCTGGATGTGCTGAAGGAAGCTACTACCCGTGAGATTGCCAACGATGCTATGTCGCTCAGCTTATTGATCCAGAACAATACCGTACTAGACACTTCTGGTGCCGCTATGCAAGCCTATGCGGACGTTGAGCTGATGTTATTTCAGAATAAGCAACCGCAAGCGCTGACGAAGCTAGACAGTATGTTGGAACAGTACCAGGGGCATCCACTGGAAGACGAAATCTACTGGCTTATGGCTCGGGTACAACTACAGCTAGGAAATTTCGACCAGTCATTAGAAAAACTGAACAACATTTCAGAATCGTATAGCTACGACATTCTGGGCGACGATGCGCTGTTTATGCGAGGCCGTATTTACGAGGAACAATTGAAGGATTCCGAAAAGGCGATGGAATTGTATACTCAGTTTCTGAGAGAATATCCGGGCAGTATTTACGTAGCTGATGTCCGTAAACGCTTCCGTAATCTTCGTGGTGATTTTAATATCAATTGAACAGTCGTTCTATATTCTTTTCAGTTTTTAATTCATCATTATAATTACTGAAAGCGCATAAATTCCAAATAAATCAACTAAAATTGATTTTGCAAAACACCTTAATGAACAATCGTTCATTGACAGCTTGATATAGTTTTGAAGAAACTACAAAGCTTCGATTTGAAAGAACTTTGCGTTTAAAGTTGTGATATACAATTATTGCTAAATTGATTATTGTCGGATCGATCAACCTCAGCTACTTACAAATTCTAATGATTAAAATAATAGTGGCTCTCGTAATCCTCGCCTTTTTCCCGGAAAATTGTACAGGTCAAATTGAGAGAGTCTGGCTAACCCACCCTACCAACACTCCGGATAAATTATCGATAAACTGGGAAAGCGCTAGACCAGGTAACGCTGAGGTATATTATGGCGATAGTGAGAAGTACGATAGTGTAGTCGTCGTACAGGAAAACACCAAACTACATCAAGTTGAAATTTCGCTTAGTTCTGAGGTTGACATCTACCATTATCAAGTCTCCTCTAATGGTCAGAAATCGGCAGACTATACATTTAAGAATTACACCGGTGACGAATTACGGGTAGCGGTAGTAGCTGATTGGCAAGGAAAGCCCAATCTGGATGTTCTCCTACAGGAAGACATTCACTTACTACTTACGGCTGGTGATAATATATCCAGCATCCACGGAAGCTGCGGGATCGGAAATGCTGATTGCATAGAGCCTTATCGCCAATTGATCGATACTTATCCGAAACTGTTCTCTTCCACCCCATTTATGCCAGTATTGGGAAACCATGACCGGGAAATACGCCCGCGAGGAAAGACTCCGCCGGATGAGCCAGTGTACGATATAGAAGCTTCGGCATTCCGGCGCTTTTTTGCGCTACCTGGAGATGAGTGGAAATGGACATTTGCAATACCGGACTTTGATGTTCGTTTTGTTGCGCTGGATCTTAATCATATTACGGATCAAGGTAATAGCTGGCAAACTTGTCATCCTTTTGGAAAGAACACAGTTCAGTACAAGTGGTATAGTGAAGAAATGTCTCAAGTAGACGAGGCTTTTGTAGTAACGCTGCAAAATGAGAAGAACGAAAGAATGCGTCAGCAGGAAAATGGTGAGTGGCAACAGCTTTTTGAACAGGGAACAGCCGTAGTTACCGGTTACGGTTACTTTGCCGAACGAGCCGTGGTAAACGGTTTCCCCTACTTCAATACTTCGCTAAATGGAAAAGGAGATGTATATCCCGATACCCATACTAAATTTTTGCAAAGCGAGGATAGCTATATTCTGCTTAGTTTTCCTATCCAGAAAAATGTAATGACCGTGGAAATTAAAGATCATGATGGTAAGGTGCTAGACCGCTCAGAATGGAATAGAAACCAGTAAGTGGAGTGCTTTTACCTAATCAGAGATAAAGTCTAAAATTATGATTGAAAATGGGACGTACTGGATTCGAACCAGTGACCTCTGCCCTGTCAAGGCAGCGCTCTA
>ERZ1740058.383-NODE-383-length-35476-cov-6.772197_pt1 | contig 35476 bp, 32 predicted proteins | sample MGYA00581745_ERZ1740058 | MGnify/ENA primary metagenome ERZ1740058 (study PRJEB43018, sample SAMN04849742) | marine metagenome | isolation source: floating plastic debris | place: Pacific Ocean | collected 2008-08-30 | study: EMG produced TPA metagenomics assembly... | reverse complement strand
ACCTGCTCACTGCCAGCGGGAAAGTATTCGTTTTCACGAGCATCTAATGCCTCGTTGGCAAAGGTGGGAATATCGGTACCCGGTTTCAGCAGCACAAAGTTGTGTCCCATGGCTTCTTTAGCCATTTGCCCGCTGTGATTCAGGGTCAGAGTAACTTGTTGACCCGCCTTTACTCGTAGTTCGGTTTTATCATACTCCAACAGATCTCCAGTGTTCAGCACCAATGTGACCTCGTCTGCCGGGGAACTCTCTGAGGAACTCTCCGAAGAAGCTTCGGCAGCAGACGTAGTTTCCTGCTGGCTAGCGGTGCTGTTGGAACTGCCCCCGCACTGGAAAAAAACAAAAGCTAGAGCTAAAATCATAATTGGTGTTTTCATGCGCTTAAAACTCAACAAAAATGAAATTTGTTTTTTTATTGACATTTATTGAATAGGCCGTGGACCGGGGTTTACAGCGTGGATCGGCTTGCTTACCCGAATAGTAGTCAATTTCTGTTTTTTCCGGGTAGCCTTCGCTGGTTCGGCTTGTGGTGTAAGGCGTAAAGCCACGAAGGTCGTGAGAGCGCCAGTTAGCAGCCAGGCCAGGTCGACGAAAAATGAGTCGGGGTAGCCCATTGGAAGAGACTGCCAAAGCCATAACCCGGAATGCAAACCATTGAAAACCGGGATGAGTAAGCCCATCACTCCCGCTAACAACAGCGCGTTGCGGTTAATGGTAAAGTAGTTTTTGACGAAGTAAGCGTAGACAGTGTAACCCACCCAAAAGGCCAGAAACAACCAACTGATCCAACCGAAGCGGTGAGCCATTTCGGCGGGAAAGGTCTTGGTTAAGATAAACATCAGGGCAATGGCGGGAAACAGCCCCAGGCAAGCCCCCAGGTAGATGGCCCCTACGTTAGTATTATATTGCTGTTTCGCTTCATACTTTTTCTTATCGCGAGCCTTTAGCCATACCATTACTCCCGAAATGATGACAAAGCAGGTAACCAATGCCATTAAAAAGTATAGCACTCGGATAAAGTAACCCCCGTAATTGCCAAAGTGAATTCTATGCACAAAATCAACTACCCCCACCACGTAGGGTGGGTTATCGGCTACCGCTACTTCGTGTACCATTTGCCCGTCGGATAGGCGATAGGCAATCTCGGTAGTATTAAAAAAATGGCTGGTCAAGTCAGTGCCAATCGTCACCCCAACGTGGGCGTTCTGATCGTGATAGTTTTTGATACCAACGCTGATAAACTCCACGTGCTCCGTAGGTATCTTGCTCACTGATTGTTCAACCAACTTATTGATGGATACCTGCGCTTCGGTGTAGCCCTTCGTTTCAAACTGTTGGGAAAAGAAAGCCGGATAAACCTCTTCAAACATCGCTTGCTGATCGCCTCCGTAAAGGATCTGAGCGTAGGGCAGAAAGATCAGAATCACTAAGCCAAAGATCGCCCCGGTAACGGCGTACATAAACTGAAAGGGTAATCCGATCACTCCCAGTGCAGTATGGGCATCGGTCCATAAATTTTTGAGCGATGCCTTGAGGCGAAAGGTAAAAAAGAAGGAAAATATTTTGTTCCAGTGAACGATCACCCCGGTGATAATAGCAAACAGAAAGAACACGGAAACCAGTCCCGCAAGATAAATGCCCACCACCGGGATTTGGCGGAAGAAGTGAAGATCGTACAGAAAATCACCCAGAGCAGCTTCCTGAGCTTCTTCTTCCGATGGGGCTACGGCATAGGTGTCACCATCTAATTCCAGATTAATATTCCCTCGGGCGACTGAGTCGGGCAGTAAACTCAATTGGCTTCCCTGTAAAGTGGAATCGGACAACGGTTGAGAAAATACCGAAATATGACCGTGGTGGTTGTTAATGAACATATCCCGGCCGTGCATAGCGTAGCCTTCGGCCTCTACCTGCGCCAGCACCCGGTCGTAATCAATAACGGTAACCGCCGACTCAGCCGGTTCATTGGCTTCCCAGTGGTTGATATTCTCGAGAAACAGTGCAAAGCCTCCCGCCAAGAAAATGACGTAGAGCCCGATGCTAATGACAATACCACTTACGGTGTGGGTATTGAAAAAGACGTTGTAATCGCGATTGTTCATGGATTCAATTGTTCGATGGTTCGATTGTTAAATGAAAGAGAGCAAGGGGCGGGGAGTATGCACACTAAGCTCCCAACTGGGCAACGGCGGCCACCTGCTCTATCCTCCATCAGTTTAGGTAAATCATTAAGCTACTTACTCCAATTAGTAAGAGTAGCAAGCTCCACACTTGCCAAACCTTACGCAGCCAGTAGGTAACCAGCATCAACCCCGTCCAGAGAATGAAGATGGTGAAAATAGAGGTTCCAAATACAATAGCTGGGTCGAGCCAAGCGGCCAGAGCGAGATGAAAGGCAACGGCAGCAATTAGGCTCCCCAGGATGGCGGCGGAGAGTCTACCGAATTTGATCCAGGGTGATTGAGTAAGGTACTTGGTGTTAGCGGGCATAGCGATTAGGACTGTAGGGTGAGTAATAATACTTCAATACCGATGCTAGCTAGCAGAATCAAACCTAAATGGAATTGGCTTATGCGCTCAAAGGGAGCAAACAGCACCATCAGGCCGGCTAGCAGCATCCAGAGAGTAAGGCTGGCAAAGATACCCGTGGCTAAACCCATAGTAACGGTCAGTAAGAAAGTGCTCACCCCAAACAAGATGGCTGCCGAAAGGCGCGCCACGGTAGCGTGAGCATCCAACCACTGCATCCAGTCAGGCTTGTCAAATTCCACCCGATCGGCAACAGCGTAGAGGGCAAGTACCGATAAAAAAGAAGTAACGATGCTTAGGGTGTACATTTTCTTGGATTTACTAATACTATCAGTCTATAATATAGAGATCGGTCGGAACCCCTGCGGTGAGGGAAAATACTTTCTCAGTCGCCTTGGTTTCCTGATCGTAGGAATAGTAATGCTCACCATCAGCGGTGCTGGATATAATGTATACCATTCCATTGTAGGTAAAAGGGCCTTGAACCGAGCCCCAAGTACCTACCGGTATGTTATCAATCTTGGTAATCTGACCGCTAGCCACGTCAACTTCGTAAGGGTACATATTCACATCACCAGAGTTGCTCCAGTCGGGTGCCACTGGTTTTACTTTAGCGTAGAGCTTGCCGTTATGGTACACCCCTCCCCCCAGGATAAAAGCATTTCCTTCCACTAGTTGGTTGTAGTCTATTTTGAAGTTGGGGTCAAAAGTAGTTTCACCGCCCTTAATCCTTACAGTTGTGGAGTTAGGTCCCTCCACGAAATCAGACATAAATGCGGAAAGATACAAGTATCCGTCATCGGCATACTCCACTAAATGAGCACTTTTTACCCCGAAATAGCCAAAAAGAAAATATTCCGGATATACGGCCCAATCAACAAAACTGTCGGTTGTAGGATCAATAACTAGCACAAAAGTAGAATCGTAAATAGGGAATCCATTGGCATTATCAAATCGTACTTGGGCGTAGAACTTGTCGTTGGCCATTTTCATGAATCCAGCCATCGTCACGTTTTTAACAGCCGTGTCGGCAGCATAGGTGTTGATCTGTTCAGTAAGGTCAATTTCTCCTGTCTTAACCATACTGGTAGGATCAAAAATCTGTAAACCTTTATCACTCAGGTTGGGATTAAAATAGTAACCTTTGTTTTCATTTACTAATCCGAACATTTCTGCACCAGCAAAAAAACCACCAGAAGCTTGCTGACCCGCGCTATTAATTTCGTACTTCTGAATACCAGGATCACCAGCCGGATTAACGCCGTAGTAGATAGCATCTCCGTGCGACTCGCTCCCGAAACTAGCATTATTCATCGCAATACCATTCAACGTCGACGGATCAATATCGCCGGAAGGAAAGCTGTCGAAGGCTACCAACATCGCACTTTCCTGACCCATATTGATCGAGAGTACAAATTTATCGTCTTCTGTCGGATCTATAGGAGCTTCGGCCGCTGGTTCATTCTCGGAGCAGGATGCCAAGAGGCTTACCGATAAAATCAGAAGAGAAAAGAGAGTATAGTGGATTAAATCTTTCATGATTAGTGAGATTAGGGTGAGGGTAGTAATCAGACGAAATTACCATCACAGTGAGGGTTAGTCTAAAATGTAAATTTGGGAGGGAACCCCGGAAGTAATAAGTAATATCTCTTCCGCTAAGTCGCCGGTTGTGGGGTCGTACTCGTAGTAGCCCTGGTAGTCGGGGTTACTAGCGGGGAAGTATATTTTTTCGTTGTACAGGAACGGGCCGTGAATAGAATTGTGATTGCTACCCGGTGTGCCACCAATCTTCTTGGCCGTACCGGTTGCTAAGTCAATTTCGTAAGGGTATATGTCAGGCACTTCATTAAAATTGCTAAAATCAGGTAAGACAGCAGTATCTTTCATTCGACAGTATAATTTGCCATTATGGTAACAGGAGCCACCGTACATCATTGCTGCCCCACCTACAAAATCATCTAACTTGATTGCAAAGTTTGGATCGAAGGACGTTTCGCCCGCCCTGATTCTCAGGATAGTGCCCTTAATTTGAAAATTTCTACCTCCCCAAGCAGCCAGATATAAGTAACCGTCACTACCAACTCCAGTATACTCAATGTTGGGCTGGCCAAAATAACCGAACATAAAGAACTCAGGGTGGATGGCCATGGCCTCAAACTGGTTGGTATTAGTATTGATCACTGCCACGAAGGATGAGTCATAAACTGGTGTGGCGTTAACATCTTCAAAAGAAACCATAGTATAGAGCTTATCGTCAGCTATTTCCATAAACCAGTTAAAACTAATCGCCTGAGCCTCCTCGGTGATATAGGGATCGAGCTGGGCGCTGAGATCAATTTCCCCAGTGCGCTCCATAGTGGTAGGATTAAAAGTCTGGATCGCCTTGGGGTTCAGATCGGGATTCCAGTAATAGCCTAAATCATCGTCTTTGACTGTACTGATTACGGCGTTGGCAATAAATCCAGACTCCACCAGTTGACCACTGGGAGACAACGTTAATTTTTGAATACCCGGATCACCCGCGGGATTATTATTCTCGAAGATAGCGTCCTTGTAGGTGTATCCGGCCGACCTTACCGATGCAAAAGAAAGTCCTGAGGCATCGGCCGGATTTACGGTGCCGTGGGGCATGGAATCGTACGGGATCAAAATCCCGCTACCGTTGCTAACGTCGGTAATCATGGATAACACGAACTTATCATCATCAGTAGGGTCTACTACTGCTGTCGGTTCGGGAGAATCTTCTGAGCAGGAAACCAAGAAGCTGACTGATAACATCAGCAATGCTAATACGTAAAGGCTAAATTGATTTTTCATGAGTAGTTTTTATTCTTACTTAAGTTGGTATCTGATTTTTATATTGTAGTTAATAGGCTGCTTAGGTATCCGGAAGTTGTCGTACAGTTCTAGGTTCAGGGCGTTGTTCACTTCCAGGTTCAGCCACAAGGGGAGGTCATTAAATTTATAAGAAGCCCCGGCATTCACCATATGCTGAGTCGGAATCAGGAAGTCTTCCAGATTACTTAGTTGCGAGCCTTCTACGTTTTCAAAGATACCCGGCTCCTGTGACTGAGGGATTTGAATGAAGATGTACTTTTCAACAAAACTGTAATTGCTGTACAGTGAAAGCCGATCGCTGCTACCGAACAACCCATGTAGGTCGTAATTAAAATTCAGATTGGTGTAGAAGAACGGACGGAAGGGGAGACGGGCACCCTCCATCACTTGTTCACTACGGGTCTCGATATTAAACCTTCTGGCATCTTGATAGGTAATGTTGGCGCTTATTTTTAGTTTGTCAAACAGGGTTGTCCTGACGCTAGCCTCCACCCCCTGGATCTTAGCTTCATCCTTGTTCTGGTACTGAGAAAAGATCAACCACAGTGGTTGTAGGATAATTTGGTCCTGCACGTGGCGGTAAAAGGCGTTTACGTCCAACCACCAATCCTTATTTTGGTCTAGATTCGTGTAGAGGCCTAAGTTTATATTGTGACTTTGTTCGGGATTTAGGAGGGGGTTTCCAATCAGGAATGCACCGTCTCCGAAGTATTCCCGAGATTCGGGAATGCGGGTTGCATTTTCGTAGGATAGCCGGATAAATCGGTCGGGGCTGAAGGAAAACTTCAACGAAGTACCAACTCCGTAGCTCTCATCCGAAAAAGTTGGGGTAAGATCACCAATGCCCCACTGACTTAGCGAGCTGGTAGTAATGGCGTAACGCTTGGCCGTTACTACCTGGGTAATTCGCTCTTTCCATAGAGGAAAAGTCACCTGTAAACCCGAAATATTCTTGTCGTAACTAGCCGGAATACTAAAAGGGTCAATCGTTTCTCCATCAATTCCTATCCGTTGACCGAAAGGGTCGTTGCCTACCCGGCGGTCGGTAGTGATATTATGATTTAGGGTAATGGCTGCTTTACCCAGTTGGTAAGTCAGGTTGAACCGCCCGACAAAGTTCTCAAAATCAAGGCTACGGAATGATTTGGTATTGGCTTCGCCCTCGGTACCGCTTACCACGGCTACTACATCACCGTTCCAATCGTAGCGGTTACCACTGGTGTCGGCAAAGAGCGTATTCTTCATACTATAAGCCCCGAATAGGTCTATCTCCAGTTTACCAAGGGCCTTTTTATAGCGGGTATGAAAGGCATCAAAGTTTTCGTAATTCATCACTTCGCCGAAGGGCTTGCTTACGTTGAAGCCGTGCTGCTCTTCCTTTTCATTATCGAAGTAGGCGTAACCAATCTCAAATAAGTCGGCGTAGCGAATATCAGTAACCCCCGCCGCTACTTCCACAAATTTACTTTCTACCCCGTCGTGAAAGCGGGTCACGTTGGCGGGTTTCAGGGTTTGCGATTCTTCATCCACCACCTGAACTTCCATTTCGTAGTTGTTTTCGGCCGAGACGTAATAGGAAGACAGTTTAGTATAAAGCTTGGTACCGGGTATTTGGAAAAATCCGTTGACATTGGCTTGGTGGGTATTAAATGAGCCAAAACCGTAGGATACGTCTAGTTGGCTCTCGTAGAGATTGTTACTGATCAGGTTGATAGCCCCACCCAAGGCATCAGCTCCTAAGCTAGCGGGCAAAATACCCTTATACACTTCCACCCCGCCTAGCTGGCCGATAGGCACGATACTGATGTCAAAGGCTTTGCCCAGGTAGTCTAGCGGAATACCATCGCGGAAGTAGCGAATGGCATTGCCTTGCAAACCATTAAGGTTAACGGTCACCGTACTGCCTACCCCCGCCGATTGGCGGATGTTGACCCCTGGCATCTGGTTGATTAGCTGAGGAACCGGGGTAGAGCGTTCCTGGATACGACTGATATCCATCGCTTCTACCTTAATAGGCTGCTCCATTTTAACCTGAGCTTCGGACTTTCCTTGAACGATAACTTCGTCCATTTCCAACAAACCTTCTTCCAGTTGAATGCTCAATCGAAGAGTTTGTCCCTCTTTCAGGCTGACAGCCTGAGTTTTAGCCGCATATCCTACTCCCGAAATAGCAAGCGTGTGCTTTCCCGGAGAGATATTACGCAGGATAAAATTACCAGACACATCGGTAGCGACCCCTTGGTCGTTATCTAATATGACAGTGATACCGGGCATTAGTTCGCCACTGGCGTCCGAAACAGATCCTTCCAAGGTAGCCGATTGGGCGTACAAATAGGGGCACAGGCATACCATCAGCAGTGCGCTGATCGTATAGCGTAGGTAGGTTGAGGGCATTAGTATTATTTAGACTGATTCTATACAGTGGCAAATATCCACCAGCCTACCTTAGTATGCAATAGCTAGTTGTAGTCAAATTTTAGCACTAGAGGTAGTATATTTGGATTGAAAAATGGTTCAGTTCAACCATTCAGTGCCGAGAAAAAGAAAACTATATGCATATTCGCTTACAAAGCCTACATTTTCGTGCCTTGCGAATTAGAGGCTCAATCAAGAGTTAATCCAATATTACTTTCGCTACCGGTGGTGTTTTAGGGGTACTGATCCAGGCATGGATAGCATCTGAGAAAGATTGATATTTCGCAAAAAACTAGAAAGTACGATGCCTAAGTCCAATAATGCTTAAGTAGTTGCTTCCTCGAAATTGTCTACGAAAATAGTATATTCCCACCATTACTTTAAAAACGTTTCCTATCGACTAACAATCTGACTATGCGATACAAAAACTTTGTTCTGGTACTGATCATCGGATTTTTCACGCTTCCGGTTGCGGGCCAATCCATTGATCCTGTTCAATTGGAAGCTAGCATCGATGCTTTGGTCCCACCTGATATTAATGATTCTACCCCCGGACTGGTAGTAGGTGTTGTGCGGGGTGGTGAGTTAATCTTTAGCAAGGGGTACGGAATGGCTAATCTGACCTACGGTATTGCTAATGACCCCAAGATGGTCTATAACATCGGCTCGGTTACCAAACAGTTTCTGGGGTATGCCTTTGCGGTACTACACACTCAGAGGAAGTTAAGCATTAATGACCCGGTTCATCGGTATTTGGAGGACTGGCCGGAGTTTGAGCAGACGGTAACCTTGCATCATCTACTGACCCATACCAGCGGTTACCGCGAAGCCTATACCATGTCTAACTTAGCGGGCCGGTTTATCGGGGTTGATCGGCTTTCGCGGGAAGAGTGCCTGAAGGTGGTACGCCAGCAGCCTCAACTGGAGTTTATCCCCGGTTCGCGCTACACCTACAACAGCACCGCCTGGGTGATTTTAGCCGAAGTCTTCGAGAAAGTAACCGGCGAGACGGCCGAGACCTGGATTGAAACCAATATTTTCCAACCGCTGGGGATGCAAGCCACCCGCATTGAAACCTACGTAGGTGAAGTAATACCCAACGCCGCCGAATCCTACTCCTACCGAGGTGATCAAAGCTACGCCAACGAAAAAAGCAATCGGGCAATTTTTGGGGCGGCCGACATTGTTACCAGCGTAGAAGATTTAGCTAAATGGGCGAACAACTACCGAACTGCCGAGATTGGAGGCCCAGAAGCTAATAAGGTGTTTTTGGATCCTTTTACACTGAACGACGGTACAGACGCTGAGTACGCCCTGGGTATTGGGATTAACACCTACCGGGGTCTGCGGCGGTATCGCCACACTGGAGGACACGAAGCCTTTCTAACTCAGCTGAGCTATTATCCTGACCACGATACTGGTATCATTTTAATCTCCAATTTTGGGGGTAAGGGAGTCATTTCCAGTACCAAAATAGCTGAACTTTTGCTGTCCGAGCACATGATTCCTACCGAAGAAATGGTTCCTGAATCAGTGGCAGTTGATAAAGCTGAACTGGAAAAACTGTCGGGGTTGTACCGGGCATCTACCTTGAACCAGTCCACCAAACTACGTATGGATGAGGATACTCTTTCTCTCGGTGGTCAGACCAGACTCATTCCTATGGGTGCTAGGGTATTTCGGATCAAAGGGAGCAAAGAAGAAGTGAAGTTTGAAACACTTGATGATGGTAACCTGCAAATGGAAATGAGCGGGAATGCGCGTCAGACCTTTACGCAGGTAGAACCCTGGAGCCCGAGTACGGATGATCTAAAAGATTTTGAAGGCGATTACTGGAGCGATGAGCTAGAAACCGTGTACCACCTACAGGTTGAGGAAGACCACCTGAGTATTCACCACCGTTGGCTGGGTGAAATTACGTTGGAACCCATCTCCTCTGATTTTTTCCGAACCAACTACGGTTTTTACGTAAACTTCAATCGTAATGAGGCGGATGAACTAATCGGATTAAGCATTAATAGCGGCCGGACCCTAAACGTGATCTTCAATCGTCAGAACTTATGAATTGTAAGACTTTGCTCTTTTTCGACGAGAGAAATCGATTCATTGATGGAAAGATATCTAAGATATCTTTTATCCGCTGACCTTTTTTTCTTGCTCTTCGTAGAGTTGTTTGATCTTCTTCCGCAAGGCATCCGTCTGCTTCATGGCTCGCAGCAGGATGCGGTAGTGTTGTTGGGGGTTTTGGCGCAGACAACGATGCAGCTCCCAGTAGTAGCGATCTAAGTTCTGTTGGTTCTCAGGTTCAGGGCGGTTCTGTTCCATACATGAGCCTATTGGGTGCGGGGAGTAGGATTAATAGCATGCAATGGTTTGGCTGCAACGTTGGTATACGTCCGTTTCTTCCGATTGGCTTTTACGGGTTCGGTCTGGGGTTTTAGTCTAAGGCCGATGTATAGCGTAACTGCTCCGGATACCAACCAGAATACATCCACGATAAAAGAATCTTCGTATCCCCCGTCCCAAGACTTCCAAAGCCATAGCCCACTTTGTAAACCGTTGAGTACCGGGATGAGTAGCCCTAAACCTCCCGCAATTAGCAAGGCATGTTTATTAATCTTATAGCTGCTTTTAATGAAAAAGGCATAGATGGTAAAGGCCAACCAAAAACCAAAGAAAACCGCATTAATAAGTTGATAGCGGATCTCCATTTCTAGAGGTAATACCTTGGCTATGACGAATAGTAACGCAATCGCGGGATAAAGTCCCAAGCAAGCTCCCAAATAGATGGCTCCCACATTACGATTGAATCTTGCTTTGGTGGCATAGGCTTTTTTGTCTCTAGCTACCAGCCAAATCATTACGCCACTGATAATGACAAAACAAGTCAGAATGGCCATGATAAAGTAGATAATTTGAACAAATAAGCCACCAAAGTTTCCGAAGTGCAAGCCTATGAAGTAACTCAATGAAGAGGTACGAAAAGAACTTTCCTCCAAACGCTTTTCGTATACGAGCTCGCCATCATCCAATCTAAATTCTGATTGTGCAAATCCAGCAAAATTTAATTTCGTATCAATATTTGACGTAAGATTTAGATGGGCATTTTGATCTCCATAGCTCTTAACCGTCATTTGAAATCCTTTAACATCCTGGCTAGGTAGATTTCCCAAAAACTCCTGAACATGGGTATTTATGGAATGTACTTGATCCGCTTCACCAATCAGCTCATAGTTTTCATTCCTAGGAAGGATAATGGCTGCTCCCTTATTCACATCTCCGAAGACCAGGTAAATGATTGGCAGGGCTAAAATAGTCAACCCAAATATCGTCCCGGTGGCGGCATACATGAACTGATACGGAAGACCAAGCACACCTAGCGCCACATGCCCATCTGTCCAGAGGTTTTTAATGGAACTTTTTAACCTGAAGGTGAAGAAGTTAGAGACGATTTTCTTCCAGTGTATCACCACACCAGACACTAAAGCGAATAGTAGTAATATTGAAAGTATTCCTGCCAGGTAGATCCCTACAACCGGGATTTGTCGGAAGTAATGTAGTTGGGTCAGTATCCAACCTATTTGTCCTGCTTTGCCATACTCATTAGGTTTCATCAATTCATAAGACTGGATGTCAACAACATAATTAATTTGAGCAGTGGCTTCCGCATATATCAGGCTGTCGGAAGTAGTTAACTGACCCAATGAATCTTTGGAAATCATATTGGATGGTATTCCTGCCCTAATACCCAAATGAGTACCACGATTTTCACCTAGCTGAATACGAAAATCACGTGCATACATTTGATACCCTTTTTTAGCCACCTCAGCGAGTATCCGGTCATAATCCACATCCTTCAGATTAATCTTACTCCGCTGACTATTGACTTCCCAGTTATTGATTTCCTTTTGAAAGAGCGCAAAAGCTCCTGCCAGGAAAATTACGAATACCCCAATACTGATGATGATGCCAGCGACGGTATGCGTATTGAAAAATGTATTGTAGACTCTTTTATCCGATTGATGTTCTTTTATATCCTTCATTATCAAAGTGTTTTTAACAAGAAAATACCGAATCCTGATACCACGATCACGGCACCCAGGACAGCCCAGGCTTTTCCTGGTTTTTTGATCCAATACACCACCGCAATGAAGAATGCCCAAAGTGAAGGAAAAACAAACCAAATGGTCAACACCATCAGTTCATCAAACCCCAGCAGTCCTAACAGAGATAATATGCCGATCGTAGCGGCCAGACCTCCAATTGCAGAAGCAAGCACTTTACTGGTTCTGGCTAGTTTGGTTTTCAATAGATACTTTTTATTTGCTGGCATGGTGTGTTAGTTTTTTGCTATCTTTTTAGAAAAAAAAGGAACTATTAGAATAATGACAGACGCAAGCGTGGGCCACAGTACCAAGACCGTGAAAACTCCCTTTGCTAAACTCAAATCAACGGCAAATAGAAGTAGGCTTGCGACGGTAAAAGTCCATCCAAGCATCCTCAACAACTGAGGATACTTGGATAGAAAATCAGGAATGACTCTTGGATTTAATTCGGTCCGATCTGCCGCTACATAGAAGCAGGTGATCGATAAAAGAGTTAACGAAATAGCTGTTAGAATCATGTTCAAGGGACTTGGACTGAAATGACTATTCTATATCCTATAGTTTTGCAATGGCTCCTATTTTACCACTTTCAAGCTCAATTGCTTTAACTACTTCTCCCGTAGTTAAATCGTATGTGTAATAACCTTGAAATTCATTGTTAGCCACAGGGAAATATGCTTTTCCTTCAATTATTGTAGTTCCATTAAGGGTGTTTCCTGCAAATGAACTTCCGGGAATACCTTGAATTTTAGTTCCTGTTAATGTATTTAAATCTATTTCCCAAGCAAAGCCTTCAAGTGTGAAAATATTTGTAAATACAGCATCTTCTTCATTCATTCTAACATAGATTTTACCATCTTTCATCTGTCCACCTCCAACTGTAAGAATTGCACCAGTTCCAGCAAAGTTTGGTGCAATGCCCTCTAAGTTTGCTATACCGTTAGTTCCAAAAGACATATCAAAAGCTGTAGTACCAGCTTTAACACGTAAAATTAATTCAGACGTTAACAGACCTGTATTACCTATAAAATAAAGATCGCCATTAGAGTCTTCAGTAATAACCTCCTTACTTAAACCTTCATCCATACCACCTATAGCCTGTGGGTAAATCATTACATTTTCAACCATATCGGTTGTAGAATTGATTGCCACAACAAAAGTAGAATCAAAGACGTTTTGACCATCTGCCTTCAAAAAATTAATTTGAGTGAAAACATAGTCCCCAGAGGCTTGTACGAAACTATTCAATGTAATATTTACCACACTGTCATTATTGGCAAATTGTGCAACTGATGCGGAAAAATCAACTTCTCCTGTTCTTTGCATAGTAGTTGGATCAAACGTTTGTAAGGCTTGATCATTACGTAATTCATCAATGTAATAACCTTTTGATTGACTTGCGAAATCAAAAAGCCCACCTCCTTCTCCTATTGATATAAAACCCGCATCTTCAAATTCACCAAGATCATTTTCTGTGAATTTTTGAATACCAATATCCAAGGTTTGATTGATTCCTGTATAAAATCCACCTTCAAACCCTACACCTATAACTCTATTTTGGTCAGCGAATTGAATAGGATTTTCAAAATTTGCAGGATTTATTATACCTGAAAATAGAGTGTCGCTGAAAGTTAGTAATGCTCCTCCTCCAGTCGTAAACAAAGCATAACCTAAGTTATCTTCAGATGATGACGGTTGAGGGTCATTATCATCATTACAGCTGGTAAAAAAGACCGTACTTGATAATATAGCGACCGTTAACACATTTCGCAGAATTGGTTTTAAAATGCATTGTACTACTAATTGATTAATTGATTTTCTCATTTGATTTTCCTTCTATTGTGTATTTAAGTTTGATTCGAAAATTTCTTCCGGGCAGTTGAACACGAAAACCATCAAAAACTGGTATATCCAGTAGGTTGTTCACTTCAAGGCTTACCCAAAGTGGCATGTCTGAGTATTTGTAAGTCATTCCAATATCCAAGGTGTGCTGTGCATCAATGATGGTTTTACTATCGAATTGATACTCTCTTTCAAATAGCCTTGGTTCTAATTCTCTTGGAACAGATCCAAGTAGAAATTGCTCAACAAATCCGTAATTCAAGTAACCGTCCCAATTTCCCTTTATAAATACTTTTGGATGGGTATATCTTAAACCGGTATTGGAGAAAAAATAAGGGATATTGGGCTGTCTGGAGCTTGAAAAATTAACATTAGACGAATTTACTCTTCTCAAATCCTGATAGGTTACTGAGAAATTATATCTTAAACCCGGAATTATTTGTCCTCTCAATGAAAGCTCACTACCTAAAACTCGAGCGTCATTGGCATTTCGGAAAATACCGTTTGCAAATCCAGATTGAAATAGAATAATATTATTTTGAACAAAACGATAAAAAACATTTAAATCCAGCCAATGTTTTTTCTTTTTACCAATATTAGAAAATATGCCAGTATTGATATTATGGCTTGTTTCAGGAGTTAAGTTGGGATTTGCAAGAATAAATAAGGCATCTCCCAAATATTCAATAGCCTCTGGTATTCGGGTTGCGTATTCGTAAGAGAATCTTAAAAATCGGTTTTTATTTAAACTAAATTTTGTTGAGTTACCAATTCCGTGGCTTGTTTTATTTACTACAATAGGATCATCATCAGCGACCAAACCTGCTTGTGTAGTAGATGTATTCAAATGAAATTGCTTAACTGTAAGTACATTTTGAATTTTATTTTTCCATAATGATGAGGTTAAACCTAATCCTGAAATGTGTCGGGTATAATTTGTTGGAAAGGTTAAAGGATCTACATCGGTCCCAAAGATGATTTCAAGCGTGTCAGAACCAATTCTATCTTTAGAAATGAAATTATGGTTGAACACTAGTTTATGGTTTTCAGATAATTTATAACCAACATTAACTCGGGCAGTCCAAGTTTTAAAGTTTAAATCTCTGTAATACCTTGAAAAAGGACTGCTTTCCCCACCTTGGTTTCTCAATGGAATTCGTTCTCCTAACCAATTCCATCGTGATTCCGGATCATCAACAAAAAGGGTGTTTTGGTTACTATATGCCCCAAAGACATCCGTTGAAAACTTCCCTTTGTTTAATTTATACCTTAATGATAAAACATCTGAAGTTTCATAATCCATCACCTCACCTAAAGCGGAGTTTGGATCCAATTGCAAACCATTTTGACGCTCTTTTTCCAAGTCAAAATGAGAGTACCCAAACACTAATAAGTCTCCATATTTAAAGTCTCGAAGGCCAATTTTTGTCTCGGCAAAAAAAGTTTCAATTCCATCGTGAAACCGCTCCACTTCAGTATCAACCAAATTGGCTGTTTCTTCATCAGCAATTGGAACAATTACTTTGTAATTGTTATCTGAATATAAGTAGTATGAGGTGAGAGAAACGAATAGCTTACTTTGAGGAATATTGAGATATCCATTAACATTTATTTGATGGGTATTAAATGAACCTGTGCTGTAGGCTAAATCTAAATTGTTATTGAAATTTTGGCGACTGGTTAGGTTAAATGCTCCCCCTAAGGCATCAGCACCCAATTCCGCTGGTAAAACACCTTTGTAAATTTCAATATTATCTAATTGATCGGTTGAAATTAAGTTTAAATCAAAGGCTCTTCCGAGATAATCCATAGGAATTCCATCTCTAAAAAAACGAATGGCATTCCCCTGTAAACCATTTACATTAATAATAGTTGAGCTACCAACTCCACCTCCTTGGCGAACTTTAACGCCAGGAGTTTGATTAATGACCTGAGGTAAGCTGATGGATTTTGTTTGTAGCTTTTTTGTATTGACTACTTCCACTTTAATGGGTTCTTCCATTTTTTGCTGATTCAGAGTTTTTCCCTCGACGATGACTTCATCTAGTTCATTGGTCGCTTCAGTAAGGCTAATCTCCACATGAATAGTCTGACCATCGGGTACATTGACTTCCACTTCCTGCGGAGCGTATCCCATTGACGAGATCACTAGGGATTGGGTACCGGCCGCTACTGTGAGCCAGCTGAAGTAACCTGCTGTATCAGTCAGCACCCCTAGGTTGGTTCCCTTCAGACCTACCGTAGCGTAGGCGAGTGGTTTCCCCCTAGCATCGAGCACCTGGCCCTCAATATTTCCAGGTTTTCCTCGGGGCTTCCGATTCTCACTTCGAATATCAATGGTCTTTCCTACTACCTTCAGGTTAATAGCTTCGCTGCCCCAAACGTCCCTTAACAGCTTTCGCAAGCTTTCGTTTTTATATACTTTGGTGATTCTCCGTTCGGTCGGTAGATCGGAGTTGGCGTAATTAAAAAAGTAACCAGTCTCCTTCCGAAGCAGCCGCATCACTTCAGTAACGGATGCATCCTTGACGCTCAGGTTGATTTTCTGATCTAGAATACTGCTTTGACCTAAAGCAGTTTGACTGTAAATCAGGCAAGTCAGCATCAGCCCAAGTAGCCTTCCTACGCCATGAAGTTTGATTATACTCATATTGGCTTAGTAGATCGTTACTTGCTTGCCCTCAATAGTGTATTCAAACTTGGCTACGAAACTTATTCGTTCCAGTAGGGTCGGTAAGGGAGGATTGTCGTACGCAAAAGTATAGCGGTTACCGAGTAGTTTGGTATTCCGAACCGTAATATCAATATCGTACCAGCGCTCTAGCACTAATACAATTTCTTCCAAAGGAGCATCTTCAAACACCAAGCGGTTATCTTTCCAGGCAGTGTAGTCAGCGGCGAATACTTCACTGACGCTAATCTTTTCGCCCGGTAGCAGCAGCGCCCGGTCGTTAACCGTAAGCTGCACCTTGTTTTGGGTATCTTCCTTCGACGAAAACTCAACTTTTCCGCTGGATACTACCACTTCGGTTTTCTCGGAATTGGGAAAGGTTCGTACGTCAAAAGAGGTCCCTAGTACCTGGGTTTTGGTATCCTCGGTATAGATGATAAAGGGCTTATCAGGGTTACGCACAACATCAAAGTGGGCGTGGCCAGTCAAGTAGACAATTCGTTCATTACCCTCAAACTGCTTCGGGGCTCGGATTTCCGTTTCGTAATTCATGCGAATAGTAGAGCCATCGGCCAGCGTGAGGGTTCTTTTTTCTCCGCGTTGGGTAGTAAAATTGTGGTACTGACTTTGGCTAATTGCGCTTTCCGACGAGTTACGGAAGAAACTATCGTAGGTATAGAAACCAATGCCCAGTACCAGCACTACCGAAGCAGCCATACCCAGCCAAAACCGAGGAGATAATCGTCGCGTAATTGCCGCCGGCTGATCCCGCTGCTGAATATTGGATTGGATGTTCTGCCAGCTACTGGCTAGCAGTTTTTCTTCGCGAGGGCTTGGCCCTTCCGGGGCGTTTAGCCAAGCCTCTACAGCCTTGCGTTCTTCCTCACTGCAAGTATTGTTGTAGTATTTTTCCAGTAATTCGGGGGTAATATCTTTCATAGGTAGGGATAAGTAGTGGGGAGAAATTCTCCCTCTCTATCTTATCAGTACCCGTACTACCCTGATAGTCCTACTCGAACTATAAATTTTTTTTGATCCTTACTTAGCCATAGCCCGAATTTTTCAAGCCCGTACGCAGGTAGGCCAGCGATTTGGTGAGATGGTTCTTTACCGTTTTTTCTGAGATAAACAGATGTTGAGCGATTTCTTTGTTAGTGAGTCCTTTTTGTCGGCTTAAGCGGTATACCTGCCTTCTTTTTTCAGGCATATCTGCTACCAGTTGGTCAACTTGCTCGGCCATCTGCCGAACCTCTACCGTTTCTTCGGTAGTGTTAGTTTCCCTGGGCTGCTTAAGAGAATATTGCTCGAGATGATGCTCTTGGGTTGTTTGGTTTCTCGAGTGATTATAGTACTGGAGCTTAGCGCATCGGTAGAGATACTTTTCCCAATTGGTTTCTAAAGAAATAGTGTCTTTTCGTTCCCAGATAGAACAAAAAATATCCTGTACCATCTCTGTTGCGATTTCTTCGTCCTTCACAAAGACCATACAGATTCGAAATAACTTTTTAGAATAATGCCGGTAGATTTCTTCAAAACGCTGAGCGGTCATCGCGTATCTTTTTGAATATGACCCCAGAATAATGTGGGAATTTCAATACTGGGGAGGCTGTAGTAGAGCACTGATGAACTAATTATACTCTTTATTATTTAGACTAATTCTAAAATCAAATATAAACTGATAGGAGATACTGGTCAAGAACTGTCGTAGGTATTTTTACGTCGGTAGCTAAAACTGCCGCAGGTAGCTAACTAAGCCAATCAGTTACTGGGCGTCGTAGCGGTATTCCGGGAGCAAGTCATCGCTTTGGATGAAATTAAACAACCCGTAGATGAAAGAAAGCGGTTGGTATTCCCACGAGAGGCGCACGTTCCAGATGTCGGTTTGGGTAGCACTATTCCACTGGTAGGAGCCAATCAACTGAATTCGGGGGTTTAACGCCAGTCGGGCGCGGGTAAACAGCAGATGCGCGTTTAAGTCTTGCCGCAGCTCCCCTAGCTGCCGGATTTGATTGTACTCATAACTGCCCGTAAACTCAATGTGCGGAAGAGGCGAAAGACGAACGTAGGTTTCCCAACTGTTTAGTTTTCCGTCGTAGTAACCCCCGGTTTGGTAGCGAACTTCAGCGGCAATCTTTCGGGAGAAGTCAGTGGTAAAGCCGAAATCTACCCGGCTAAAAGCATAGAATCCCGGAGCAATGGGAATATCCAGCGGCCGAAAGGTTTCATCTAACTGTTGCCACTCCCGTTGCAGACGAATTTCCACGTCCCCCCCGGTCTGAAACTCTAAGTCTATCGGAGCGATACCTGCCACCGCTTGCTGAAAGGCCCCGTCGGAAGCTCGCCAGATGATATCCGATAAGGCATCCGGGCCGAAACTCCGCACAAAAGCCGGAAGCCATTTCGGACGAAGATCGAGGTCTACGGCCGGGGCTACTAACATGTAATCGCTGAGGGCCAAGAAACCGGTACCGGGCAGATAGTCGGGAGAGGCGTACTGACCGATCAGGCCCAGGTAGCCCCAATTCTTTTCTTGCCATAGCCAAGTGTGGGCGGCAATACCATTCCCCACTTCCGAGTCGGTGGATACTGACACCATATTATCCCAGGACAGCGACTGCCGAGGACGCAGAAAGCTATTGACCGTAGCTGTGGCGTTGGTTTTTACCGGGTGGGTTAGGCCGTCCGCCGTAAAGGCTTCATCCTGCCGGTAGGTGAGCATACCACCCAAGCGGTTTTGGCCCGAAAAATTACGTACGTAGCGCCCAACTGCAAAGTGCGTGGTGGGAGTAGTAGCGGTAGCCCGTTGCCGCATGGCCAGTAAACCCGAGGTTTGCTTACTGGTTTGACTGGTAAAGCGTAAGCCTCCGTCGAGCGGGATGGGTTGCCCGTTATCATCCAGACCGATGCGGCGGCTGAAGAAGGGCTGAATGTAGCGTGCCCTGCTGGTACGAAAGATATTAGCATTTTCTAAAAAGAACTGTCTCCGTTCGGGAAATAAAACCGAAAAACGGGTGAGGTTTTGTACCTGTTGATCTACGTCCGCCTGGGCAAAGTCAGTGTTAATCGTACCGTCCAGCACGGCGTTGGGAGTGATGGCCCACTTGAACTCACCGCCTACCTTTAGGTTGCGATGATCTTCATAGGCTTCTCCATCCTGGGTTTCACCTACGTTACCCAACAGGTAAGGATTGATCAGTAGATTAGCTGCCGGCGGGGGGGGCTGGATGCCCTTTAGAACGGCCGCATAAGCCATCCGAAAGTGGGAAAAGGCTCGGGGGTAAGCGGGCCAGGTGGTGACCTCGTTTAAGCGGCGAATGTTGCGATTGAAGGAAATGAGCATCTCCTGACTGCCTTCCTGGTAGCGCAGCGTTTTCCAGGGAATGGCCATTTCGGCGATCCAGGCTGAGTCGGTAATCCGGGTGCGAACGTACCACAGGGCGTCCCAGTTATCATTTCCGTCAAACTCGTTACCGTCAATAACCTGGGTTTCTCGTTGGGAACCGTAGGGAGTAACCTCGAATCCTACAGCGTTACGTTGATCCATCAGTCCATCCAAAGCCACCCCAAAACGGTCGTTACCGTAGGCACTGAAATCCCGTTGCATATTGCGTACCCGCACCCTACGACGGTCGGTTAAGCTATCGTAGCAGATCGCCCCCAGGTATAAGTAAGTGGCATTAAACAGTATACGTACCTCGGTATCTACGGTGGCTGCCTCCCCCTGTAGGGGGTCCCGCTGCGTGAAGCCCGAAACAACCTCGGCCCTCTGCCAGGTGGGTTCGTCCAGGACACCGTCCAGCATGATGACTCCTTTGGCCACCTGCGTAGCGTAAATTTCGGCGGGTGTATCAGGAGGCGGAAAGGCCGATTGGGCTACGAGTGTACTAGATAGTACTAAGCTCGCTCCGAGCGATAAAAGTACGAGAAAAAAGCATAAAGAGGCCTGCGACACAGCTAGTTCAGTGGTTTAGTTACTTGAGCAATACAGCGATCTCTACTAGAAGAATTAATCGGCTGGCGATGGCACCTTCGCCCGAACGTGCGCAGGCTTAGTCCGATGGGTACGTCTGGTGGTTGGTCGGTCGGACATTCTCCTCTGTAGCTTCCGCTTTTTCTTCTTCCTTCTACCCCACCAAATATAAAAACCGGTGATTGGTAAGCTAGCGGAGACCAGGCTAGCAAAAAATGCCAGAATTTTACCCGGTAAGCCCAAAATACTGCCTACGTGAATATCGTAGTTGAGCGATCGTAGTTTGTCTCCGTTGTTCTTATCGGAAAATGTGCTCAAGCTCAGTTGCTCGCCAGTATATTGATCATACTGAGCGTTGACTCTCCCGGTCACTCCATCATTAGCGATATAGACATAATAAGTTGCTGCATCCTCTTTGGGAAAAGAAATGTAGTAGCTTTTCGCTTCAGGGTAGTCTTGTCGGACGTTTTGGTAAACTTTATCAATCGGATACTGGGCGGTTATCAGGGAAGTATCGGAAGCTATTTTGGTTTCGTTTTCAATGGTTTTTCCGCCATTGGCTAGCCACTTGACACCATCTTCAAACCAGTCGAAGGCCCATACCAGACCGGTAAGGGCGATGATCAACGCCAGAATGAGAGTATAGAACCCTGCAATATTGTGCAAATCGTAGTTCTTGCGTTTCCACTTCGTGGTAGGCTTCCAGCGAAACCAAACCCTTTGCTTAGCGGCGGATTTGTTTCTAGGCCACCAGAGTACCAGTCCGGTAATTAGTGAAATGACGAAAATGATCACCGCAATGCCCACAATAGGTTGACCAATATCATTGCGGAGAAATAGACTCCAGTGCAGCCAAAGCACCAGGTTAAAAAATTCAAAGGTGCGGTTCTCCAACTTGCTAACGGTGCCCGTATAGGGATTGAGGTAGAGGTTAAAGTTATAATCAATCTCGTCCCAGAACCAGATGCTCTGAGGCTCCTCAAGGGCTTTGTATCCGTTGAACTGAACTGTCCTTGCTGGGTCATTGTATATGGTTACCCCCCGAATTGACTGACCAGGTTCTATGGCATCCTGAGCGACAGAAGTTAATTCGCCCAACAGCATGCGGTCTGATGACTCGGAGTCCACGAACATACGGTCTTGGTAGACGAGAGGTTTAATTTCATCAATGAAAACGTAGATACAGCCGGTGATCCCCAAAATCACTACTACCAGCCCGGAGGCTAGTCCTAACCATAAATGTATTTGGCCAATAATTTTCTTAGCAGTCATGGTGCAAGGTTTATGAGTTGTGGTCTTCTTACGTTTATTTAGTCCAGATTACTAGATTGCAAAAATTCTCAGATATATAAAGTGATAGTATTACTTTAACAAGATAGTCATTAAATCGTTTTCCGAAAATGGAATAAATAGTTTTCTAGATACTCACTAAAAGCCATCTGCTAAAAATGGGCAGCGCAAACTGGTAACAGCCTATTATGACTGTGTTACTCGGTACTGACATATGCCAACATAATACTTTTCTTAATTAGACGTCTAGTTAAATTTTATAATGTTAAAGACCTCCAGCCCGCCATCCTGAAGGAATTCATTATAGAGGCCACAGCTAGCAACGTAGCCCTCGCGGTTTACCCGAAAACTATAGATCATTCTATGACCGGTATCACTGTAGTGTACTCCTTCGGCATCAGAGACACAGTCTTGGTACAGTTCGTCCATGTTTTTTGCGCGAGGGGTGCTAAGCCCATCGGTGGGGACTCGGGTATTATCACTATACCTTTCCCAGTACTCCAGTACTTCGTAGTCCATTTGACGGTCGAGATGTTGTTCAATGTAGTTTAAGATCATTTGGAAGAAGACGGAATACAAGGACGAACGTGCGCTGCTTTAGGGTGAGAAGGTTGTTTTACATTGAGATGGACACCTGCTTTTACCGGACGCTTTCTCTTTCGGGCAGCATCCGCCGTGGACATGATCCGCTTTTTGTTCCTTCGGCTCCACCAAATTAGAAAGCCCGTAACAGGTAGACTAGCGGAAACCAGACTGGCGAAGAATGCTAGGATTTTGCCGGGTAGACCGAGAATTTTTCCCGTGTGAATATCGAAATTCATTTTTTTAAGCTTATCGCCATTATCTCTATCCGTAAATTTGATCTGGTTTAGCTGTTTTCCAGTATATTGATCAAAGTATGAGTAGATATGATCGTAATTATGCTCAAAAAAAGTAAAAACAGTATAAGGATCGGATGGCTTTTTTGGAAATACAAAAAAATACATGTCCGCTTCAGAAAAATCTTGTCGTAAAGTCCGTAAGACTTTATCAATAGGATATTGGGCTGAGGTGTATGCTGTGTCCGAAGCAACTTTTTCTTGCTTTACTTCTATGGTTTTACCACCGTTGGCTATCCATTTCATACCATCAGAAAACCATTGAAATGACCACATGAGTCCTGTAAGTGCCAGGATGAGGGCAAAAAACATCATGTAGAAACCCGCTATGTTGTGCAGATCGTAATTTTTGCGTTTCCACTTCGTGGTAGGCTTCCAGCGAAACCAAACCCTTTGCTTAGCGGCAGATTTGTTTTTGGGCCACCATAGCATCAGGCCAGTAATTAAGGTAATGACAAAAATCAAGACGGATATGCCTACAATGGTGGTGCCAATCTCGTAATCCAAAAGTAGCGTCATGTGCAAGGCGGCTACTACCATAAAAAATTCAAACGTACGATTTTCTAATTTCTTTAGCTTTCCGGTGTAAGGGTCGAAATAAGCATCAAAAACAAAATCCCGATTATTCCAATACCAAATACCCTCGTTATTTTCTTGAGGCTGGCTTCCCCGAAACATCACGGTTCGTTTCGGATTGTTATAAACCATCACACGATCAATGGACATATCAGTAGGCAAAGAGTTCCTTGCATTCTCATAGAGTTGGGCGAGAGGCAACTGCGCTGAAGTCTGTTGATCTGAAAACATCCTGTCTTTATACACTACCGATTTTATTTCTTCTTCAAATACCCAGACGCAGCCGGTGATACCCAAAATAAACACTACCAACCCAGACGCTAGCCCTAACCAGAGGTGAATTTTGCCTATAAGTTTTTTTACTGTCATACTTAGTCATCCTTTGAGTTTTATTCTGATGTTAGAAAAAACAGGCCTTAGAACATTCCTAAAGCCTGTTTTTTGATAATAGTCATCGCTCATTAATACAGATAGTCACCAAAGTTGACCGAATGACATGAAATTACCTTCACTGCGAGTCGTCAGTGGGGTGAATTCATTAGCACCATCTTGACGCACAATAGAATACACATCATTGTCACTGTTGCTGGCAGAAAAATAGGCAACCCCGTTAATTGTATTGACTTGAAAAGAGCCACTATAATCATCGAGACCTGTAAAAGGTGTTACTTCTCCAGTATTGAGGTCGATAAGCACTTTTCTGAGCAACGGTCCATTTACAGACCAAATTTCGGTGCGTTCTGTGTAGGCATCAGGGTACGTGTAATCAGCAGTATCTACATAATTGTAAGCCATTTTACCATCGTAAACAAAATTAGCCGAGCGCTGGTAAGTAGCACCAATGACTTCCGAAATGTCGAAGTGGAAATTAGGATCAAAACTGCCATCCTGATTGATTTTTAAAACACTCCTTAGATCGGGGAGACCTTCCGTAACGAAATAAGGCTCAATAAAATCATTCCTTGAGGCTGGATAAAGATAATAAGAACCATCAACAGGGTCTTGCAACAAAGTTCCCTCATTTGCATATTGACGACTGTCCCTGTTGTACTGCAAAGTACCAGTCTCCGGGTCAAAAACAGCTACCAGAGAATGTGGTGGTTGGGGTAAATGAGAAGTTTCGCAGCAATTAGCCGGTTCAGCAACCCACACAGGCAAGATAATTTTACCTTCAGAAGATATATAGCCCGAATGTTGTCTGTATGCTACTACTTCCGCACCTAAATCAGGCAAAGGATCTACATTGTAGACTTCAGTGATATCCATGGTACTGGGATTCCATTCTACAATCAGCCCCTCCTCAAGTTTGTTTATAAAGGCCCTTGTTTCAGACAAGAATACTGTCCGCACGCTACCCGATAATCCTGTAGAACCAGCCTAACTCAATATGTCGCTAGTATATAGTTCCAGCGCAGTTTTATCCACATCCCATTTAGTGATGGTACCGGCGTTTCCATTAAAGGAATAAGGATGTTCTCCATAGGACGTGACGTAGGCATTGAGCCCTATTTCTACCGCATTTGATTTATTTGTTCCAGAACCAATTTCTTCCTGAACTTCAATATAGTATACAGATCCTTGAGGAGTAAAATCGCGATAACCAAAGAAATAGGCCGATTCGGCTTCTTGTCCATCACTAGGGTCAGGGGTTACGGTATTATTATCATTCTCATCGCAGGAAGTAATTCCTACTGAGAGCATGCCTATTAATAGCATGGTGAGCCATGCCCATTTTTTACTTGTTTTCATGGTATTTATCATTGTGTGAAATTTTAAAATTGTTCAATTGATTTTGATGTAAAAAGCTCGTCCTGGTTTCTGTCCATAGTAGAATCAAAGACTCTAGCAAAGAAGTGGCTTTAATCATCCAACCGTTGGACTAAAAAATCACGCGTTAGTTCATCTTCCTCATGGTCGATATCATAAATTTGATTCTCGCCTAATAAAGCTGCTTTTTCATCAGAACCGATGAGGCAATAAGTTTCGTAAGGCTCTAAGGTAAATTTTTGCTCACCGCACACAATTTGTTTGGTTTGTTGAGCCTCATTATATAGCCTTAAACTTCCCTCAAACTTTACTCTAAATCTACTTCCAGCTACCGTTCCGTAAGCACCATCACCTCCGTAGATATGCAGTAAGTCAGTCAGTTGCCTAGCCTTCTCAACCGTATCCGCCTGGGCACTGGGCAGTGCGGCGAAGTAACCGATAAAGAAGGCTCCGATAATTACGCAGGCGGCCGCGGCATAGCGGTAAAATCGTTGGTACATCGGTACCACTTGAGGCTCAGTCCAGCCCGCGTTACGGGCAATGGTTTGCCAGATTTGCTGCTTACGGGCGGTCTTTTCTGAGTCGGGTAGGTCGAGAGAGCCCTCGAACTCGCCTGAGGCAAGCCACTGCTCTACCGCTTGCTTTTCTTCGTCGGTGCAGAGGCCCCGGTGATACTTTTTGAGTAGTTCGTTATCTACTGGTTTCATGAGCGGGTAGTTTGGTTTTGTGCTTCTTTATATAGTAGTTGCACAACTACCGCTCAGGCGAAGGAGGATGGTGAAATTTTTTTCTCGCCGAGACTTTTCTCTCAGTTTACGGACGGATCTTAACGGTAAACTCCAGGCCCTTCTTGGGATGGATAGTGGTGGAGATGTACCCATTAGTGGGATTGCGTACGTAGTCGAGGTAGTCTTGCATGGAGGGTTTAAAGCCTTCTACATCGTCTACCGCAATCACCGCCCCCGGTTTCAAATGGGGTTCTATCAGCTTGAATATTGGGAATACCAGATCGGGCCAGCCATCGAGCAGTACCAAATCTAATTCTGTATCTAGATTTTTAAGGGTTTCCCGAGCATCACCTTCCCAGATATCAACGTAATCGAATAAACCGGCGGCTTCCAAATTTCGCCGGGCAGCCGCCGCTTTGTGAGGTAAATATTCGGTCGTAATCACTTTTCCTCTAACCTGCTCCGGACTTGATCCGGAGTTCTCCTGAGCGGCTTTAGCCAGATAAATGGTCGATATGCCATAGGATGTACCAAATTCCAGGATGTTTTTAGCGTTCAGTGCCCGGGCTTGCATATACAAGAAGCTACCCTGAGCCGGATGAATGGGAATGTATTTATCGTCGTAAAAAGCCTCGTCTTCCGTTTTCCAGTCAATACCCTTGCCCAGCAGTTGGAAAGCTTTTGGCAAAAGGTGTAGCATTACGGTTCGCCCTTGCTTCAATGCAGCTCGGTACAGTCGGGCTAGTACCGCTTCAGCCTGGGGGTCGTGCAGTACTTCAAATAAGTCAGGAGTTACTTTGGGCATAGTGCTCTATTTATGGACATATTGCGTAATAGAAACTTAGCTATTTGCCCGGAGATTCTGCTTTAGCTTTTCCAATGCGTGGCTGATATGCTGTTGAACGGCCCGTTCGCTGACCCTGAGCTTTTGAGCAATCTGCTTATTGCTTAAGCCTTGTTCGCGACTCATCAGAAACACCCGGCGACACCGCTCGGAAAGCCGACTCACCCACACGTTTATTTCCTGGGAGAGTAACGAATGAGCCACTTTGCCATCCGTGTCGGCCACCGAGGTAGACTGTGTTTGGGCAATAGCCACCTCGTGTTTTTCCCGTATTGCCTGGTTTCTAAAGTGCTCAAACACCTTCATTTTGGCCGATTTTACTAGGTAGTGTTCCATTGACTTTTCTATCCGCAGATTATCCCTTCTTTCCCATACCGAAGTAAAAATGTCTTGGGTCATATCCTGTGCCAGGTCTACATCTCCGGTATGATGGTAGCAAACTGCGTAGACTTTCTCCCAGTAGTGATCATAGAGTAAGCTGAACTCTTTAGAAGTTTGGATATTGGCAAGAGGTGCTTTATGGCTTCTTCTCTTAAATTGCATTGACAAAGTAGTGGCAACCTTCGCCCAATAAGTGTCAGCCAGAAAAGTGAATTTCTCTAATCATCTACTGATAGATTAGGTTAAGTAAATTTCTTTCGCGGGCGAACCAGTAGTAAGGAGTAGGTTGAGTGCTTTTATTTAGAATAATTCTATATAAAAGCGAATATCATTGGGAATTGTTTAGTATACAATAGCTAGTAATGGCTAAATTATTCTACTAGTAGTTGTAATTATTATTCTTTTGCTATGCTAAGTTAATGAGAGCGAGAAGACTATAGCCATTGACTTGCCCAATGAGCTAGTAGGGCAGCCAAGAGTGAAACGATTAAGGTACTCAGACCTAATCCAACGTAAACGGATGGTGGCCGGTCACCCAGTGAGTGCCCCACCACATTGAGGAGGCTGGCGAGTAAAGCTACCGCTCCGGCAGCCCAGTACACCACCCCTGACTCATCTCGGAAGAAAGTAACAATCCAAAGGGTAAGACTCGCCATTATTCCCACTAATAAGCAGGAGAGCAGGCTATCCCAGAAATAACTCGATACCATGCCTGCACTAACACCTACCACCAGTTGAATAAGCGTAGCGGCCCAGTAGTTTTCGTGGAGTAGGTAGGTCAACCAGGATGGCAAAAACAGTAGCATAGCTGCCCCGGAAAGGATAATCAATCCCCAATTACTCATCCCAGTGCTCATAAAAGGAACCGTGAGTCTCAGGGCGTACCCTACCGAGGCGCCGACTGCTAGTGTAAATACCAGTAGCAAAAATTGACTTTTTACAGCACTATCCACTGTATAAATTTACTATTTATAAGTGACACTATTCATCTAATGCGTACAGGCCGTGGGGTGATCCACCGCTTAGTTCCATTTCTTGCCGTACCTCTTGGGTAGTCGGGTTATACGAATAATAACCGTTAAACGTGCTGTTAGATACTGCAAAGAATACTTTATCCCCAAAAACAGTAGGTCCGTTTACGTAAATGTTTGCATTGGCGGGAATACCCTCAATGCGCCTAGCTTCGCGGGTGTTTATATCAATCTCGTAGGCGAAGCAATTCGTCATTTCGTAGTTCTCGAAAGGGGTAGCGTAGTACTGCATATATAGTTTATCTCCCACTGGGGTGGGTCCACCTAAGATAAGGGCCGGACCACCCACGTACTGCGGATCACTCAGATCAATCATCCAATTAGGATCGATCTCGTTGCTGTTGGTCTGTAGCCTTACGATTTTTCCGTCTTCACCAATAATTGGATTTTTGAACCGGGATGCCAGGTAAAGATGACCATCGTCCGCTCCGTTCCAGTTGTTGTAATTCATAATCCCGAAGTAGCCAAATCGTAACTCTTCTTCCTCGTAAGTCGATACCTCGGCCGATTCTGAAGCTACATCAATCGTCACCAAGAACGTCTTATCCCCGGCCAACGCGTCAAAGCCAAACTGCCGCGTTTCGATATGCATCTGGGTCACTAGACTTCCATTTCGCTCGATAAGAAAACTTTCCAGAACAACCACGGCGGTATCGCTCGGTAGCAACGGTTCAAGATCATTCGATAGATTAATCTCCCCCGACTGGCCAAGGGTGGGGGCACAGCGGATCTGCCTTTATCAGCAGGCAGGGTTCTATGCCCAGACTATTCTTTTTTTATTTACACCCAGCGGTACACAACTACGCCTTGTAGGGGCAATTCGTTTATTACCAGAGTTTATTGATGTGCTGGATTACACCGCCATCAACCTCAGTAACCGTCGTGAACTGCTCGGCACCGTCTTGCCTAATTATCGTACCGGTTACATTATCGCCGCCTAATCCAGCGGAGAAATAGTTGCTTCCATCAATACTTCCGACAAAGAAGTCGTAACTAAACCCATCGAAAGCGGTAAAATCTCTAACTTCGCTGGTCTCAAAGTTTACAATAGAAGATTTAAAACCGTCGCCCCAGAATGACCATCGGTCGGCGTATGCTTCGGGGAATTCAAAATCTTCTTCGACGTGTCGGACCACTACGTTGTTATCAAAAACTGTTACCACACCCGCTATCAGCTTAGTATCAATAAAATCCGTAACATCAAATATAAAATCAGGATCGTAAGTGCCATCGTCGTTAACTCTCAAAATCGGGAAGGGGCTGCCTATTTCATTTTCATTAACATCAAAATAGTTCGTGACCATGAAGTTGTATTCAGTGGGTGCTAGATATTTATTACCAGCTTCGTCAGATAAGAAAATTCCATTAGAGCTTATGAGCCTGCTATCTTGGTTATATTCAATAGTACCGGTTGCCGGGTCAAAAACTGCCAGGTAAGCCCCACCAACGTCATAATATTCGCAGCAGTCAAATGGTATGTATTGAACAGGCATCAGTATCTTACCCTCAGAACTTACCGACCTTCTATTTTCACTAAAAAACACATTCCCGATGAGGTCATCTTGTTTTGGAAGAGGATCAACCTGATAGGTTTGGGTAATCTCCATCGTTTCGGGGTTCCACTCTATCATAACCCCTTCGGCAAGATCGGATACAAAAGCCCTCGTATCAGAGAGGAATGCCGGGTTCCCTCCTGCATTTCCAGTAATACCTATACTGGCCAGACTCAAAATATTTTCTACTGACACCTCAAGTGTACTCCGGTCAACGCCCCACTTGGTTATGGTGGATGCGTTGCTGTTCCACGTGTAGATGTTTTCACCATAGCTAAAGGTACTTACGCTGCTACCAAGTTCAATACTAGTATTCAGATCAAGCTGAGTGGGTATTTCTTCAGCTACGCCCATATAAATGACCGCTCCCTGGGGTGAATTGTTAGAGAACCCATAAACCCAGGCCGACCCAACTTCTTCGGGTTCCTCCGGCTCAGGAGTCAAGGTATTGCTATCATCTTCATCACAAGAAGTAATTCCTAGGGTAAGCATTCCAATTAGCAGCATGGTCAGCCATGTCCATTGGCTATTGATTTTAGATTCACTTTTCATACTCATCATTAAGTTAAAATTTAAAATTGTTCAATTGATTTTGATATAAAAGACTTGTCCTGGTCGCTGCCCATGGTAAGATCAAAGACCCTAGCAAAGAAGGTAGTTTGATTGATGACCTGGGGCAAGCTCAATGACTGCACTTGGGGCTTTTCAGTATTAATAGGTCGACCCTAATCGGCTCCTCGCGTTTCTCCTGTTCCAGTGATTTACCCCGTATAATGACTTCATTCAACTCAGACACCTCCTCAATGAGCTGGAAGTTTGCCGCTGTGGTTTGATCACTGTTGATGGTAACCTTGCTCCGTTGGGATTTAAAGCCTAACGAGGATACTTCAATCTGGTAGGTTCCGGCCCGATTAAATTCAAGTGTATATTTGCCGTTCGCATCGGTAATTGCACCCTGGCGAGTTTTAGCCACGGTCACCGCTGCCCCAGGAATGGGAACTTGATTAGCATCAACCACAATACCCTTCAATTGTAACGATTCATGTTGCGCCAAAGAGGGTACGGATACTAGTACGATAAGTACCCAGCAAGTAAACTCGGTTGCTCGGATGCTCATACTTTAGATTAGGTTATTACGCAGTGATGAACCGGGTACGCTGGGGTTGGTTTTCCTCAAAATCCATAAATCCTTATTGATTTCAGAATCAATAAGGATTTAATGCTACTAGCCCGGAGAAAGGTTGGTTTCTTAATAACTTCTACTCTTGCGGTAATTGGTAGGCGTCATTCCAGTGTATAATTTAAAGGCCCGGTTGAAGGGAGCAATAGAATTAAATCCGGTCTGGTAAGCAATTTGCAAAATTGTTAGGTCAACATTAGACTGATCTCCTAACATTGCGGCTGCTTCCTGGATGCGGAAGGAATTTACAAAATCGAGAAAGTTATTAAACCCCAGATCCTGGTTAATAGCTCGCCTCACTTTGTATTCTTGTTCGTTCAGTTGTTTAGCCAACTGCCCTATCGTCAATTTTTCCAGTTGATATAACTTCTCTTGGGCCATCTTAGCTTGTATTTTATCGACTAAAATCGGGTCTTGAGCACCGAGTCTTTTCTTTTTGGAAAGCACTTCATGTTTAATAGCAAAGTTCGTAAAGATGAAAAAGATCGTCAGCGACAAAATGAATAGCCGCTCAATAACTACCGTGATTAACCAGGCCTCACCGGAGTATATGATGTCGCTTATTACGGAAAAAAGAATAATTGCTACTATTAAATAAATGATAGTTCTTTTTAGCTTAACTGGTTTCCGACTAGTATTTTTTCTTTTTTGGAGTTCTACCAACGTCATCACTATAAAGAAAGCAGTAAGCGATGGCGACAATACCGCAATGATTACCCCTTTGCTTTCGGTATTTGGAAGAAATAGGCACAGATAAGGTAATAGGGAGACAGCTATTGAGAAAGCTCTCTGCCTGACTGGAATTTTATCGCCGTCAAAAATTGAGCGGGAAAAAATCCAAAGGGACACCGGCAACAAAAAAGCTCCTATGATGAGAAAACGCTCAACGACCAGAATCTCGATTTCATCGAACATTAAGTACGCCCCAACGCAGGTTAGAAAAAAAAAGGTATCCGCCAGATTTTTAACTTTCTCTCGATTTTTCCAAATCACTAGCATGCATAGCAAAATGCTGTAAAAAGTTAATGAATTGACGTGGTAGTAAAAATCGAGTAAATTCATATGGGTGCGGGGTAGAACGAAAGTCTGACATCATCGACTCCTGGATCCTGGATGCCAGACTAAATTTGATCTTCAGGCGCAATACCAAGTAAAGGAATTGAACTTATTTTTTATGCATAATTGTATTGCTTCGGATTTACGTCAAGTCGGGTTTTACCTAAACTCAACCAGTCAAAAATACGGTAACAAGTTGCTCAGGGCTGCTTCAAGTACTGGTTGTAGACATTTTTGATTCTACGTTTTAAAAAAGGACAATCTGCTTCCTGCTGGGCTTTTAACAGTATACGCCATTTTTGGGTGGGATTTTCCTCAATTCGGCGATGTAATTCCAGTAAAAAACGGTCAAAATCTTGGATGGTGTCCATAAGAATGGGGATTAAGAGTGAATAATTTTATAGGCTTCGTGGATGGTTAGGGCTTCGCGGATAAGCTTTTGGAGGGCGTTTACATCCTCGCGGTTCAGACAAAACCCCATATAGGACTGGGAACTACGAATAATGGCATGAGGCTGATCCAAGAAATCGTAACAAAAATTTTCTGGACTTAGAGCATCTAAGGTCCGGACAAACTGATCTAATTCGTTGCGGTAGAATGAGACACAAGCGTTGCGGTACACTAACGAGTAGCTTTGGCAACCCGGGCACCAACTTATTTGGGCCACATCAGTTTCGTTTAGATTGATTGGGGAATGGCGGTTACACATTGATTTGATTAATTATTGGTTGATGAATTAGTAGTTAGATTGCGAATCAGGTGGATTGATGATCTGGCCTACCTCCAGCATCGTCTGGGTATTAACCATCACCTGGTTGATCTGGCAGAGTTCGCAGTAGCTAAAGGTAAAAACCATATTCTTGACCGAGGTAGAAATGATAAACTCTCGATAGTAGGGATCTCGTACAATCTGAATCTGACCGAGGGTTTCAGCTACCTGTCCCTGAAGACGGGAAAACTCCCTAGGGTTCAACTGCAAGCTTACATTGCCAAAGCTTAATTGCAGTGTTTTGGGATGCTTACGGTGAGCTACGTAGGCGAAGGTATTTTCTTCCAGAAGTTCAAAGGGACTCTTTTTCATAATTCTAGGTTTTAGGGGACTTGCTCAGTGGGGTGCCCCGCGTCCACGGTGGACCCCAACTGAAATACATTGAGTTGATACTGTCGGATAAAGGGGGCATTGAAAATACCGAGGATTTTTCCCAGGATGCGGTAGCCCAGCGGAATATGCTGCTTCAGATGCTCAGGAGGATCGGTGAAAAAGTTGACCGATTTTAGGTGACGATACTCCTTATCCCAAGTGGCTACTTCCTGAATATCGTTGACTTCCCACTGAATGCGAGCGGAAAAGAACTTAAGCACATCGTGCTTGTCTTGCCTCTGGATGAAATAGTTGGTGGCCGTATCAAAAAGGTAGTAGCAACCCGGAAAATGCTTGGCCAGCAAAGCAAACAGTTGGCGGTTTTTAGCTTCGGAAAAGTAAATGGTAGAAGCTTCGGAAATAAAGATGTAGGGTGGGGGAGGAGCAACCTTTTTTACCCGGGCTACCCAAGCTTCGTCAAAAGCGGAGTAGGGCAGAAAGGTTCTTCGATCGTCTTCTTCAAAAAACTGTTGCCACAACTCGTACACATCGGGCATATCCAGATCAAACCAATGTAAACGATTATCATTGAGTCGTTCAATACGGGTATTCAATCCGCAGCCCAGCTCCACCACCGTGGCTTCTGGATAGGGACCCAATAATTCTTTCAGAAGGTGATCGTAGGTCAGGGTCCGAAGCACCGCTCCTTTGAGCGAGGGCTGACCGTCTATGAGGCTAAAATCGTAATCCAGTTGCTTTACAATCTCCCGGGCTTTGGTGTCATTCAACAGCGGTTTAGGCGGTCGAATAGCTACTGCCCGACCATAGAGAGGGATTAGCAGGGTTTCCTGCACTTCGCCGAGTTGAACTGTTGAGGTATTCATGTTTTACGCTAATTCACGTTGAACAACCTTCTTCATTCGGTACTCAAAGAGGTACCAGGCACCCCCCACAAAGACCGTCCAGCCGGCAGTAATCAGCAGTATAGCCGGAACCGAAGCATGGTAGCGGGTAATCAAAATGATATACATAAACGCTAGCATCACCCCGTAGAAAATCCAATTCACGTACTTCCAGGGACCCATCTTTTGAGCTCGGATTTTTGCTGCCCCTTTCACTTTTCGTTTTTGGCTGATCCAGATGCCGGTGAGTACCAACGAGGAAATTCCCAGCCCGAATACAAACCAGATAAGCTTGGTCGCTAAACCACCCCAGTAGCCAAAGTGAAGCGGATCGGCAATATCGTTTAGCCAGGTAACCGTCGGCAGGGCGTTGGCCCGTTGTACTTTCAGCACTTCATAGGTGGTGGGGTGCAGATAGACGCGGTTGGCCCGGTTCCGTACCAAAGGAACATCGCTCTTGCCCGTTAGATAAAGAGCATCGTCGGGTTGTATCGGCAGCAGCATATCCTTCACCTCTAAGCCGGGAATCTGCTGTTGGGCCACTGTTACGGCTTGGTCAAGGTCGATCGTGCGTCTCAGCTCCACGAAGGAAGCCGAATCAGCGACTGGCTCGGCTAGTTCAGGAGACCGGGTGTTGGCGATCTCAGAAACTCCGCCCAGGTTGGTGCGCTCCGCAAAGTACCAAATACCGGTCACCGAAAATAAAAGGGCGAAGGGTACCGACCATACCCCTACCAATCGGTGTAGGCTCCGATACAGAACAACGGGTCCTTTGCCGGTTTTAAGGTCAAACAACTTGCGGTACCACTTTTTGTAGAATACCAGGGCGGTGACTAACGAAAACAGCAGCAAAAACCCGAAGATCAGCACCGTGAAGTGGCCAATTTGGAAAGGCACAAATAGGTAATAGTGCAGGTCGCGAAAGAAGCGCTGAAAAGTCAGCTTGGCGCTACCCTGCACTTCACCGGTGTAAGGATTGACAAAGACGTAGTGCCCCTGTTTGCCTTGGTACACTTGGACAATATTGCACAAGTACGGCTCATTGGGTACACTCCAGTAGAGGATCTCACTTTCGGGAAAAGCTGCTTGTACGTTGGCCACTAGTAGGTTGCGTGATACCAGTTCACCTTGAGGCGAAACCCGGATTTCGGGATTAAACAACCAGTCCATCTCGTGGCTTACCGTGGCCAACGTACCGGAGAGGCACACAATGAAGAACAGCACACTCAGCTTAATGCCGATCCAACTGTGAATGCGGAAGAATTTTTTCTTATCCAGTTTCATCTATCTCATTTTAGTCAATTCATTGCTTATGCCCGAATAGCAGCTATTCTTAGAAGGTATAACCTACACTCAACAGGAAGTTTCGGGGTGCGCCCGGAAACAAACGTACGAAGCTGTAGCCGCCTACCCAGTGGGTTTTGTCAAAGACATTGTTCAACGTGAAAGCCATATTGACTTTGTTCACCCGATAAGCTACCCCGGCGTCAAATACCGTGTAGCCAGGTAATTGAAGAGCTTGTTCAAAAGTGTTACGCTCAGTGACAAAATTGGCTCCGATGTTGACATTGAGACCGCTCAGGGCACCGTTACCAAATGCGTACTTGGCAAAGAAGCCTCCGGAGTGCCGAGGCGCATTTTCTTTAAACTCGCCAATCAGTTCCTCGTTATCACTTTCGGTAATACGGGCTTCGCTGTAGGCGTAGTTAGCTGACAAACTCAATCCGGGTAATACTTGTCCGTTAACATCTAATTCAATCCCTTGCGCTTCTTCGCCGCCTCGCTGAACAAACAGCCCAGTGTTGGGGTCGGTAATGAGTATGTTCTGGTTTTCAATA
>ERZ1740058.381-NODE-381-length-35731-cov-6.956694_pt1 | contig 35731 bp, 35 predicted proteins | sample MGYA00581745_ERZ1740058 | MGnify/ENA primary metagenome ERZ1740058 (study PRJEB43018, sample SAMN04849742) | marine metagenome | isolation source: floating plastic debris | place: Pacific Ocean | collected 2008-08-30 | study: EMG produced TPA metagenomics assembly... | reverse complement strand
ATCACAAACAAGCTGTGATGCCCTATCTCGATACGCTTGATCCTACAGCAACGCGTATTGGTGCAGTGAATGTAATCAAGCGTTTACCTGATGGATCGTTACGTGGCTACAACTCTGATTATTGGGGTTTTAAAACCTCTTTAGAGCGCTGGCTCCCCGGTCACTCTATAAAGGCACTCATTTTGGGTACAGGTGGTGCCAGCAAGGCTGTAGCAGTGGCGCTAGAAGACCTAGGGATTCCTTACCAATTTGTATCGCGCAAAGCAAAAGAAAATATTTGGGACTACACTAAACTTGGTGCAGAGACGCTTTCACATTATCCGCTCATTATTAATACGACCCCCTTGGGGATGTCGCCTCAGGTGGAGACAGCTCCTGCTATTCCTTACGAGCCATTGAGCGAGCAACATTACCTTTACGACTTAGTGTATAATCCTGCAGAAACACGCTTTATGCAATATGGGAAACAACAAGGGGCAAAGGTGAAAAATGGGTTAGAAATGCTTCATCTACAAGCAGAGAAAGCCTGGGAGATCTGGACAAAACTTAACTAAAAAGAGAAACCGCCTACGAAGCGTTGTAGGCGGTTTAAGTTGTAAGTAATCGGTGGGAAAATCTCAATATCGTAAAGGCTGTTTCACTAGGCAGCCTCCTCTCTCTGGGCCGCGAGTCTACTTTCTACGTAGTCTACTAGTGCGCCTACGGTACGAATCTTGGTTACCTCTGTTTCGGGAATAGACATTTGGAAAGCGTTTTCTAATTCCATCACCAACTCCATATAATCTAGGGAGTCAATGCCTAAGTCCTTGGCAAAGTTGGCATCCAACGTGATTTCAGAGTCAGAAAAACCTAGCTTCTCTTTCAGTACTCTAAAAACTGTGTGTTTCACGTTTTGCATAAATAAATTCTTTTAAAATGTTAAAGTAACGGTTAAAAAATAAGATAACTCAATTGAGGTAAAACTAGGGAAACTTTTTTATTTCTGAAAGTTTCCACACAATTTATTTCCATAGCTTGTAATAACGTAAGCCTTTCACTCAACTAAGCTGCTGCCCACACTTTCACCAATACCTTGCCAACTTTTATTAACAAGCCCCTTATACAAAAAATACAGCAGGCGAAGCTTACCTGCTGTATTTCTTTATTTATTCATTGGTTCTCCTTACTCAGGAATGTTGAACAGGGTAGCGATCTCGTCGTACGACATATTTTGATAGTCAGGTTGTAGACCACGAGCGTTGTCGCCACCGGCAGGCACCCCGCCAGGAATGATAACGTAGCGGAATTCATCAAACTCATCGAAAAAACTATTGACCCCGTCGGTTGTTACAGCCACTATACGAATGGTTCTTGTGGTAGAAACTATGTTTACACGGTAATACTCTTGTTCCTCTACCTCGTAGTAAGGCAAAATGTTGGCGATGGTGCCTACGCTTCTTCTTCCATACACCAGCACCACATCATTGTTAAAATCGAAAGCGGCACCATCCACCAGATCGAAGAATTTTGAGGCAGCTTCGGGTGGGCCAAAAGGAGATGTTATCCACTCAGAATAAATCACATTAGCCGTACCAGATTCTCCCTGTACGCCCTGCGGACCTACGGCGCCATCGTCTCCGCCTGAGCAGGCAAGTAGGGTGAGCGAAAAAAAGAGAACCATTAGATTTACCAAATTTCTCATCGAATTCATATTTATAATTAATTTTTAAATGAACAATGAAACAAAGGTAAGGGGTGTCTTTTGCTCGCTTATCCAGAAAAATAGACCAGCGAGGAATCGGGATAAAGTTGGCTGTTTTCTACTGTAAAAATGGGCTTTACGACCTGCTTTCTGCGATTAGGTCAGCCCAGTAAAATGTCCGAAAAGATAGAGACTTAAACAATCGGGACTTTAGCCACCTGTTTTCTGTATTGTTTAGGTGATACCCCCACGTGTTTTTTAAAAGCAGTGTAAAAAGTGGATTTAGCATTGAAGCCTGCCTCTAGCCCGATAGCAATAATGGTATAATCTGCAAAAGCAGGGTCTCTCAGCTTTTTTTTAGTATCTTCTACCCGAAATTGATTTACATAGTCAGAAAAGTTCTTACCCGTTAGTTGATTGATTATTTGCGAGAGATAACTACTACTAATATTGAGCTTACTGGCAATACTATGGAGACTCAGCTGAGCATCTCTGTAAATGTGGGCTTGGGTCATCAGTGAGTCTAAGGCCTTGATGTACTGACTATCGTTGGTAATACTTGTATTGCTTTTGGTTTTCAGGTTTTCTAGTTTTTTTCCTAACAGCTTGGCAATTAGTTGGAGTTTAAAAATATGTTCCTCTTGAAAAAAGGCTTTTTGAGAGTGCTCAGCATCTAGTACGCCCACTACTTCTTCTTTTACGTAAATGGGTACCACCAATTTCGAATAGCGAAACATATCATCTACTTGGTAATGAGGGTTTTTACTAGTGTCTGGCACGTAAAGGTATTTGCCTGTTGCTGCTACTCTTCCCACAATACCTTCTCCTACAGGAATTTCCATAGGAGACAGCACCTTTCTTTTTCCTTTATTTTTATTGCCAAAAGCAGCTTTTTGTACCAATTTCGTACGATCTGGCGTGTACATACAGATCACGCAGTCCTCTAAATGTAAATAGGTAATACAATTTTCCACTACATCCCACAGCACCTCCTCTACTTTATTTTTATCAAATAAGGAGGTGGCAAAATAGCTGAGAATGCCTGTTACTTCGTAAATATCGGTATTGCTGCTGGTCAGTTCTTTTTCTGTAAAAATAGGCGCCATACCAACCATCTGTAGGTGTTGAATCGCCTGCTGAGAAGGTTCTTCTGCTTTCTGTATTCTTTTAGGGGCTTTTCTTATGTAGCGCATTCCGTAAAAAATATAGCCTCCATAAAAAACAAGCACAAGCATCCTTAAGATAAAATACAAAAGTTGCTTCGTAGCAGGGGTTGTATTTTCAGCGATCACGGATACGAGTAGCCAGCACAGCGTCAAGATAATAGAACCAATAAGCAAGTTTCTTACGGGTTGGGTTTGTTTTATTACATAGGTGTAGGAGAAGCTACCGAGGGTACTTTCGTACTGCTTGATGACGAAATAGTTGAGAACAGATATAGCAAGATTACCAATGATCGAAAACAGGTCTTCTGATTGTAGAATGATAAGCGCTACTTCTCTTTTGAGCAAGGAGTAATCATAAAGCGCATTGATAAACAATAATAAATGCACAATAGTAAAGGCATAAAATGGTAAAAAAAGGATTTTACTATATTTTTTGAAGGTCTCGTCTAGATTCAGGTAATAGCAGCTAAAAGCGAAGTAAAAGATGGCTGCTAAGAATTTAACAGGAAAGTGAAGTAAAAAAAGTACCAGTGGATGGGTAAAATGATAAGCGTCCAATAGCACCACTTGCAATAACGTGATCCCGACGATGACTGTAGCCGCATAAAAGTACTTTTCGTATTTTACTTTTGACAAGGACAACAACCACCTTTGTAAACTACTAGCTAAAAAAATGAGCGTAGTAATGAGGGTAACTAGGTGGTAAAGTGCTATAGCCATAATCAACAGAAGGCAAAAATAAGAGTCAGTTTGAACGCTTTGTATAACCCATCAGGATGTTACAAAGAAAAAGGCTCTTTTCAAAAAGTACAAATATTGCCTTCTGTAATAATGGCTAAAAACCTTATACAAAAAATACAGCAGGCAAAGCTTGCCTGCTGTGCTCAAGATGTTTAGTACTTATTCTTTTTTATTCACACATTACTCTGGAATATTAAACAGGGTAGCGATCTCTTCGTACGACATATTTTGATAGTCAGGTTGTAGACCACGAGCGTTGTCGCCACCGGCAGGCACCCCGCCAGGAATGATAACGTAGCGGAATTCATCGAAAAATCCGCCATCAACTGGGGTACTGTCTGTAGTACTTACCTCTACCGTTAACACATTACCCATGGTATTATAGAGAAAGCTGTAAAAATGGTCACCTGTAATATCCAAATGGGGAAGTGGATAAATCCCATTTACACCAAAAGTAAGTCGTCGACCATACACCAATAATAAATCTGTTTCGATATTATATTCATCCGAAGAAAGTTCACCAATATCAAACCCGTCACGCGGAGATTGCGTATCATCCCCTAGTTCTGACTCTATCCAATCCGAATAAATCACATTAGCTGTACCAGCAGGTCCTTCTGATCCTTGTTCTCCTTGTTCTCCTTGGGGACCTACCTCGCCGTCGTCGCCGTCAGAGCAGGCAAATAAACTTACCAAGAGGCATAGGCAGAAAAGCTGCCCCATTTTTTTCATTAAATTCATCGTTTGAAATCATTTAAAATTGAACATAGATGTAAAGCTGCAAGCAATCCACCAGCAGCGTGTCCTATAATTTTGACTTTCAAAAAAATAGGATGTTTTAGTAATGAGAAAGAGAGAAATACTTGGCTTAGCCTATAATTCAGGCTTCCGAGATAGCAACCAAGTAAGTCTTGGGCGCCATATGAACCGTCTGTAGGTACTGAATCGCCTGCCGAGAGGGTCTTTCTGTATTTTTGGCGGCTTTTTTATGTAGCGCATTCTATAAGAAATACAGCCTCCACAAAAAGTAAACACAAGCATCCTGAAGATAAAGTACAATCGTTGCTTCGTAGCGGAGTTGTATTTTCGGCGATCAAAGCTACGAATAGCCAATAAAGCGTCAAGATAATAGAAATAATTAGCAAGTTCCTTCTATACAAAAAATACAGCAGGCAAAGCTACCCGCTGTATCTATTTTTAAATTAAATATTTTTCTTCTTACTCAGGAATGTTGAACAGGGTAGCGATCTCGTCGTACGACATATTTTGATAGTCAGGTTGTAGACCACGAGCGTTGTCGCCACCGGCAGGCACCCCGCCAGGAACGATGACATAGCGGTATTCATCGAATTCGTTGAAAGCATTATCACCACTATCACGAGCGAAACCCACTACTCTTATCTCACCATTATTAATATTATAAGTGTAAAACTGTCCCCCAAAACTTACATGAGGTAATGGTAATACTGTTTCAGGAGTAACAAGAGAAGTAAATCCCCCTCCATAAACCAATACCTGACTTGTATTGAGGTCTATCCCTAAGGCAGTTACTTCTTCTGCACTGGCGAGTGTAAAAGTTTTTATACTTAAACTGCCATCTTCAATAAAATCTCCTCCCGTATCTATCCAATCCGAATAAATCACATTAGCAGTACCAGCAGGTCCTTCTGGTCCTTGTTCCCCTTGGGGACCTACTTCGCCGTCGTCGCCAGAGCAGGCAACAAGGCTTACTAAAAGAGCCAGATAACAAAACTGCCCCATTTTTTTCATTAAATCCATAGTTTGAAATAGTTTAAAATTGAACACAGGTGTAAAGCTGCAAGCAATCCACTAGTCTGGTGTCCTATACTTTTGACTTTCAAAAAAATAGGATATTTTAGTAATTAAAAAGGGGAAATGCTTGACTTAGCCTGTGAGTCATACCTCCGAGCTAGAAGCCAGGTAAGTCTTGGGCGATAGCCCTGTATGTTCTTTAAATGCCTTGTAGAAGGTAGATTTGGAGTTAAAGCCAGCTTCCAGACCAATTGCTACGATAGTATAGTCAGTGTATTGAGGATCTTCGAGCATTCGTTTTGCTTCTGCTACTCGAAAAGCATTGATGTAATCAGCGAATTTCTTTTGTACTACCTTGTTGAGCAGTTGTGATAAATAGTTGCCACTAATCCCGAGTTGCTCAGCCACACCATTCAAATTCAGTTGAGGATCACGGTATATTTTCTCTTCTTCGATTAATTGGTGTAAGTATTTCAGATACTGATTATCATCAGTAATGGGCTGCTCTTTTTTCTCTCGTAGATGAACCAGTTTTTTCTCCAGCAATCGTGCAATCAGCTTGAAGATGAACAGATGCTGGCTTGTAAAGAAACCTTTCTGAGAATGCTCAGTATCCAATACACCGATTACCTTTTTTTTATCCAAAATAGGTACTGTAAGCTCTGAAGCGCGCGGTATGTCATCGACAATGTAATCAGGATACTGGCTGATGTCGTCTAAGCATACGGGCTCCCCGTCAGCGGCTACTTTACCCACAATTCCTTTTCCTATGGGAATTTCGATTGGGTCAAGAATTTCTCGATAAGCCTTCTGTTTGTTTCCATAGGTCGCTTTCTGTACGAGTATGTTTCGTTCCTCGTCGACCATATAGATTACACAATCTTCTAGTTGTAGTTGGGCGATGCAGTTTTCTACTACATCCCAAAGTACTTCATCTAACACATGCTTGTCGAATAAAGAAGTGGCAAAGTAGCTAAGAATGCTTGTTGTTTCTGCTGGATGGGCTTCTATGTACTGGATATCTTCTTGCTCGAAGAGGTGGTGAATGCCTGATAACTGAAAGCGCTGTAGCTGGGTAGTGTAAGTATCGGTCATTGCTTGGGTAGTTCTCTGTACTTTACACCATCGTAGCATCCCTATTGCTAAAGCAAATAAAATATAGGTAGTGATGACAATGATATACAGGTATAATGATAACTGCCGTGTCTGCTGAGGAGCTTCACGTGTAAATAAAGCAATCAATATCCAAATAAGGCTGATTACGATAAGAACGGTAATAAAAGACTTGAGCCACTGGGTTTGTGCAGCCACTTGCCGAAAGGCAAGATGCGCCTTCGCTGCCTCAAACTGTCTGATTACTTGATACATAAAAATCCCTGCGATAGGATAAAAGATAGCTGCTATGATATTTCTGTAAATAGCCCAATGGATAGCCCACTCTTTTATAAGTTGAAAGTAAGGTGTAGCGAGGCTTACCATAAGTAACAATACGATCCCTAGCAAAAGCCAAAACACTGAGAACAGTATGCGTTCATATACTTGGTACTTATGCCGATGGGGTAAATACTGGCTTATGAAAGAAAAGAAGTAAGCCATTCCTACTATTTCTGTAGGAAAATGTAGCAAAAGAAAAGAAAGCGGCGCAGTATGTACTTCGTTTTGTATAAGAAAGTAGCCTTGTATAAGGGCTAGCGCAATCATCAGTAGTGTTACATAGAAATATTGTGCGTGGCGATTGCTCCTTTGTAAAAACCATTTTACTATGCATACAAAGGCTAATAGTGTTGGTAATAAAAAAGCTAAATTACTGATGAGTGTTTTCATAGGTGTAGCGTGGTAACAAGGCTACAAGTAGAGATTTCTTGCCGTAAAATTGATGCTTTCCAAAATAATAAGTAGTACTATTACGCTGTTTGTGTACAAATAGTTTTATAAATCCCAGTACTTGACTTCGAAGCTGAAACCATTACTGTAAGAACGCCATCAGTAAATCTTATTCAATACTCCTACTCTCCCCTACTACGCATATTTATATACGTATTGTACAATCCTGTCTATATTTTTTTAAATTGCAAGTCTTGAACTTTCCACTTAAAGCGATGTATCTATGTCACAAAAAAAAATATTGATCGCAGAAGATAGCTCCGTCATACAGAACTTGGCCAAGCGTGTATTGAGCTTTCAAAACTTCGATATACAAATTGCTAAAAACGGTCAGAAAGTATTGGATATGTTACAAAAAGAAGCCTTTGATGTGATTTTACTCGACATTAATATGCCCGTAATGGACGGTGTAGAATGTGTAAAGCAGATTAGAGCACTCGATGATACGCAAAAGGCCAAAACACCCGTCATTGCCATTACAGGCAATGCCAAAAACTACACGATGGAAGAATTTAAGGCGATGGGCATTGATGAATATATTCCCAAACCTATTAACTTTGATATCCTGATAGAAACCGTCAGAAAGTTTACGAGCTAAGCCATGAAGATAAAGTATACACCCGCCTTCCTCACCAAACTGGAAGAAATCTTTTCTGAAAGCAACTACTTCTTACGTTACGAGAAAGGTAATTTCAAATCAGGGTATTGTATACTTAGAGAAAAGCGGGTGGTTGTGATCAATAAATATTTTACAACAGAAGGAAAAATAAATTGTTTAATAGATATATTAAAGCAAATTGCTATTGATCACGATAAGCTCACACCCCCAAGTAAATCTATCTACGAAAAGGTTGTGTAGCCATACGATACAGCCAGCATATGAGAGTTACGTTTTTAGGTACAGGTACTTCACAAGGAATTCCTGTGATTGCTTGCGATTGCCCTGTATGTCAATCTAAAGATATACACGACAAGCGTTTACGTACTTCTGTATTGATAGAGGTAGATGACCTCACCCTTGTGATTGATACAGGCCCTGACTTCCGGCAGCAAATGCTTCGCGCTAAGGTACAAAAGTTAGATGCCGTCCTTTATACTCACGAGCACAAAGACCATACAGCAGGTATGGACGATGTACGTTCTTTCAACTTTAAGCAAAAGAAAGACATGCCAATTTATGCGCGCGAAAAGGTACTTGAGCAACTCAAAAGGGAGTTTGCCTATGTATTTGCTGAGCATAAGTATCCAGGTGTACCAAGTGTAGAGCCACACATTATTACCAACCTGCCCTTTTGTGTAGAAGATTTAAAAGTTACACCAATAGAAGTACTACATTATAAATTACCTGTATTTGGCTTCCGAATCAAAGATTTTACCTACATTACCGATGCCAATGCTATTTCAGATGCTGAAATGAGCAAAATAAAAAACTCTGAAGTCATCGTGATCAACGCTTTACAAAAAGAAGATCATATTTCTCACTTTACCCTGCAACAAGCCCTTGAGGTCATTGAGCAATTACAACCAAAGCAAGCCTACCTTACGCATATCAGTCATAAAATGGGCTTTCACGCGGAGGTTTCAAAGGAACTTCCTCCACACGTAGCCATTGCGTACGATGGGTTAAGCATCGAACTATGAGACTTTCTAAAGGTGTTCAATACATTCTACTGGCTACTTTACTATTCGCCTTTATGAACGTCTTAGTAAAGCAAGTCGATCGTATTCCTGCTGTAGAAGTTGTCTTGTTTCGCTCTGCTATCTCCCTTGTCATTTGTCTCGTCTCTCTACGTGCCAAAAAAGTATCTGTTTGGGGGCATAATAAGCCTGTGCTAATCGCGCGCGGGGCTTTTGGCGCCACTTCATTAGTACTTTTTTTCATTACGTTACAAAATATTCCTTTGGCAAGGGCTACCGTGCTCCATTACGTAGCGCCTATTTTTACCGCTATCATTGCGGCTGTTTTTTTGAGCGAGCGTTTACGCTGGTGGCAGTTACTTTTCTTCCTTATTTCTTTTACAGGCGTGTTTTTTATTAAAAACTTCGACGACGAAATTCCTTTATTATATTTTTCTACAGGGGTTATTTCTGCTTTTTTTGCGGGCTGTGCTTACAATTGTATCCGTAAGCTCAAAACGACCGAGCACCCCTTAGTCATTGTATTTTATTTTCCTTTGGTCACGTTGCCAATTGTAAGTATTGCTTCTTTCTTTTGGTGGGTAACGCCTCAAGGCATCGAGTGGCTGTATTTATTGGGGATTGGGCTACTTACGCAGCTCGCCCAAGTATACATGACCAAAGCCTACCAAACAGAGATGGCAGCGCGTGTAGCAGGTACTAGTTATATAGGATTGCTCTACGCCTTAGGGCTGGGTTTTGTCTTTTTTGAGGAGACCTTCACTTGGCAAGTATTAACAGGCATGCTCTTAGTGGTAACGGGGGTTATCTTAAACCTTTTCTTCAAGAATGAGCCTACTATAAGAGAAAAGGTGAGTAAGATAAAAAGCTAACGACTGGGTACAGCCTCCTCGATACTGTATAATACACGTAGCTTTGCTCTCATCTTGTCCATCTTTTTCTTGTATTTCTTCTTTTTAGACGCACTGAGTGCTGTATTTTGCAGCGCAAGGTAGTAGGTATAATACTTATCTCTGTATTTGTATTCATCCCTATACGATTTACTCAACGCTACAAGTTGCTCTTGGGTTAAGTCTTGGTATTGCTGGTAATACTCAACCTGCTCAATAGTAGGATAATCTGTATACAAGATACTATTCCAAACGCTGGACGTGTAAGCCCGATTTTTCTGCTTAAATAAGCCCTCTCGCCAACGCGTAGTATGTTGCTCAGTTATGGGATAATTCTGGTGTTCAATAAGGTATTGATAGAGGAAAGGAAGATTGTCATCAAAGCTACGATACATTAGATCGAGGTTTACATCAATTTTACGTGAACCTATCACCTCAATTAAGTGCTTTAGTACTTGTAAAGAATCCTTGCTCTTACGTGACTGCCAGCATAAATACTTCAGTCTTTTTATAACACTATCTCTTTCACTATAGCCTAGGACACCTTTCTCCTTAAAATAAGTCTCTATAGTAGTCCCTTCCTTGGCACCATCTACTACCAGCCACTTTTCTAAATTTGGTTTACCAGTCAGTGTATCTTTTGTACGGTATTGCCACTTTTGAAGGTCAGCGCCTTTTGCTTCTAGCATCTTAATAATAGTCAAGTTCTCAACGATGGTAGCTGTATAAAGGGGTGTATGATGGTCATCTAAAACGTAAAGGCTTTTCTTGAGAAATCCTGCGGGATAGTACCTAGCATTGTACTTGATGCGATAACAGTCAGGATCTGCCCCAAGCTTAAGCAACCTTTCAACCTTCTGTATGTTTTGCGCTTCAATGGCTTGGTGTAATGAATCGCACAAGGCATCTTGTCCCTTTAAGGCTAGCGGCAGTAGCATTACTATAACAATAAAAAGGCTTGTGAGAAATATCTTCATCTTTATTATATTAAAAACGCAGAACGATGGAGACAAAAATCATACAACTGTCTTTTTAAGCTTTTACATCTCCTTCAATACTTGCTACTAACTACTATCTACGTAATGCTAGACTTCCCACTCTCTCAAAACCTTACTATATTTGCCCTTTCAGAAAACTAAGAATACACATACGCAATGACTAAAAACTTTGAACGGCATACCATTACGGCTGCCCTTCCCTACGCCAATGGACCTGTACATATTGGACACCTGGCAGGGGTATATGTACCCGCTGATATTTATGCCCGCTACCTACGCCTTCAACACAAAGATGTGATGTTCGTTTGTGGTTCTGATGAACACGGTGTACCCGTAACGATTCGTGCTAAGGAGGAGGGTGTCACTGTACAAGCAATCGTCGATAAATACCATACCATCATCAAGGAGTCTTTTGAGGCTTTTGGCATGAGCTTCGATATTTACGCGCGCACTTCTAACGCTACACACCATCAAACAGCCTCCGATTTCTTTAAAAAGCTGTATGAAGAAGGAAAATTCATAGAAAAAACAGCCGAACAGTATTATGATCCCGAAGCGCAACAGTTTTTAGCAGATCGGTATATACAAGGAACCTGCCCCAACTGTGGTAATCCTGAAGCCTATGGTGATCAGTGCGAACGCTGTGGTACTTCACTTAGCCCTGATGATTTGGGTAATCCTCGCTCCATGTTGAGTGGCGCTTCTCCTATTCGTAAAGCTACCAAACATTGGTACTTACCTCTTAATGACTACGAAGACTGGCTTAGCACATGGATTTTGGAAGGGCACAAGAAAGATTGGAAAACCAACGTATATGGACAGTGTAAATCTTGGATAGAACAAGGCTTACAACCCCGTGCCGTTACCCGCGATCTTGATTGGGGCGTACCTGTTCCTGTAGAAGAGGCAGCAGGAAAAGTACTTTACGTATGGTTCGATGCACCGATTGGTTACATCTCTGCCACTAAAGATTATTTTAAGCAGCAAGGTAAAGACGAGGCAGCTTGGCAACCTTACTGGCAAGATGAGCAAACAAAGTTGGTACACTTTATTGGTAAGGACAATATCGTGTTTCACTGCATTATCTTTCCAGCAATGCTAAAGGCACACGGCGATTTTATTTTACCCGAAAATGTACCCGCTAACGAGTTTCTCAACCTAGAAGGTAGAAAAATCTCTACCTCTAGAAACTGGGCAGTTTGGCTACACGAGTACCTAGAGGATTTTCCTGATAAACAAGATGTATTACGCTACGTACTGACTGCCAATGCACCTGAGGCAAAAGACAACGATTTTACTTGGGCAGATTTTCAGGCACGTAACAACAATGAGCTCGTAGCGAACGTAGGGAATTTTGTAAACCGTGTGCTCACCCTTACCCATAAATACTTTGAGGGGAAAGTCCCCCGCTTACATACCAACTTCTTAGAAGCTACTGATAAGGGACTGATAGAGGGACTGAGTGCTTATCCCAAAAAGATAAGTGCTTCTATTGAGGCATACCGTTTTAAAGAAGCGCTCGGTTACATCATGGAGCTTTCTAGTACAGGTAACAAATACCTACAGGAAAAGGCACCCTGGCTGTTGGCAAAAGATTTTGAAAAGAATCGTGCTCAAATTGAAAATACGCTGCATTTAGCGCTACAAGTAGTCGCCAACTTTACGATACTAGCACAACCCTTTTTACCTTTTACCACAGAGAAATTAAAGAAAGCGCTTGCACTAGAAAAGTCCTCGTGGCAGGAAGCAGGCAAAACCGATTTACTTGCGGTAGATCAACCTATTGAAAAAACAGGTTTACTCTTTGAAAAAATAGAAGATAAGACCATTCAAGTACAGCAAGAAAGACTAGCGGCGATTCGCACTGCCCAAGAAGCGGCGAAGACAACCAACGAAGCCTCACAAAACATCCCTACAATAAAAGATATGATTGAATTCAATGACTTTATGAAGCTCGACCTGCGTGTGGCTACTATTCTGCAAGCAGAAAAGATGAGTAATAGCGATAAGCTACTCAAAATCACCCTCGATACAGGTGTAGATCAGCGCATTGTACTAAGTGGAATTGCTAAACATTACCAACCAGAGGAGATCGTTGGCAAGCAAGTCTGTATCGTGGCCAATCTTAAGCCTAAGAAGATGGCAGGGGAAGTATCCCAAGGTATGATTCTGATGGCTGAAGACAGCGACGGAAAGTTACAGTTTATACAACCTGGTGATCTTGTACATAACGGTAGTACTATTAGCTAAATGCATTTCGATGGAAAACATAACACAGCGCACAGGCGCTAGAAAAATAGAGGATATTCCCAAAGAGGTACTTCACTTGCTCAATAAGGGAGAAATCGCTACCGTAAATCTGGTTGAGTGGCTCGCGCTAGATCAAAGTCAACTCGTGGAAAATACTTTTCCAGCTTTAGGGTTGGAAGCTTTAGTAGCTACCCTCAAAGCTGCCTTGCAAGCGCAGCAAAAGCCTACCGCCCTGCGAAGCATCAAGTTAGTAGGAGAAGCCTTGTTTCCGTACTGCCAAGCAGAGGGTATTACCCAGCAAGTATTTGAAGCGATGTTAGCGCACCCTTCCGACACGGTTAGGTGCTATGCTTGCTACCTCAAAGCGCTTGACCCAATCCTTAGTTTAGAAGAAAAGCTTACGCAATCCCTACCTTTGGTAGCAGATGAACATTTTGGGGTAAGAGAGGTCGTTTGGCTAGCGTTACGACCCGCTATCGCTGAAAACTTAGCTGCGGCCATCACTTTATTGAGCACTTGGACGCATAACCAAGATGAAAACATACGGAGATTCACTACCGAGGCTACGCGCCCTAGAGGGGTTTGGTGCAAACATATTGACGCACTAAAAGAAAACCCTGCCTTGGCTTTACCTATTCTGGAGCCCCTTAAAGCTGACACCTCTAAGTATGTGCAAGATAGTGTGGGTAACTGGCTCAATGATGCTAGTAAAACACAGCCAAACTTTGTACAAGAACTTTGTGCAGCATGGGAGAAGAATGCTCCTACCAAAGCTACCCAACGGATCATCAAAAAAGCGAAACGTACGCTCGCTAAGCAATGAAAGAAGCGTTGGAACAATATATCATAGAAAAGGTAGGCAAACGTCCTGATAACTTGTCGGTTGTGTTGGACAGCTTCAAAGAAATAAGGACAAAGCGTAATCAGGTATTGATAGAAGTGGGAGAAGTTTGTAAGCAGTGTTTCTTTATTGTAGAGGGTTGTCTTAAAATTAGTAGCTATAACCTTAATGGGGAAGAAAGCACTTTACAAATCGCTTTCGAGCAAGAATGGCGCACTGCCATGTATAGTTTTATCAACCAGTAGCCTTCCAACGAGAGAATCGTTTGCGTAGAGCCCTCTAGCTTGCTTGCTATTCATAAAGTACAATTTGATCAGCTCTCTGCCACGATTCCTACTTTTGAGCGGCTCTATAAAAACCTACTAGAGGAATCCTACACCCGTTCCGTACAACGCGTGCAGACGTTGATGGGAATGGACGCACTCGACAGACTTAAATGGCTGCTCTCCAAACATCCTCTTATTTTTACGCGCCTTTCCAACCGCCTGATTGCCTCTTACTTAAGTCTTTCAGAAGCCACATTAAGCCGCTTGAAGGCCAAACTTTGACCTAGGTCAAAACTTTTGAGAAAGGGAAGTAGCATCTTTGTATCGTTCGTTCACTTTTAAATACTTAACAAGATGCAAACTTTAAAAAAATTAGGGAAAGGATTATTCATTCTCCCTTTCGCCGCCTTTGGTTTTTTACATTTTGGTCCTATTGCCTTTAGCTTGCCTTATGTACCCGCTTGGTTGCCCATTCCTGCTTTTTGGGTATATTTTACAGGCGCTTGCTTAGTCGCCTTTGCACTCAGTGCTTTCACAGGAAAGCTCGATGGGCTAGCCTCACTTCTATTGGCTTTTTTGTTGATCACTTTTGTAGCAACCATTCACATTCCTAAAGTAATCTCAGGTGATTTTCTAGGTGTAATTGCTACCTTCAGAGATACCTGTATGGCTGGGGCGGCGCTGCTTTACTTTGTTTTTGCAGCACAAGACTATCGTTTTACCAGCGGTATTTCCTAATCAATTTTTATTACAATTTTCACCATAAAATCTTCAATACAATGTCTACTATCAATAAGGAAATCATCGCAGCATTTAACCAATTGGTTGAGAACTTTGAATATGATAAAGCGTTTGATCGTTTCTATCATAATACTTTCGTAAAACACGAAAACGAAAACGCCCCCATTGTAGGCTTAACGCCTAACCGTAAGGCTATGCAGGGCTTCCTTGCTGCCATTAGTAACCAACGTGCTACTTTGTTAAATTTAGTCATCTCTGATGATATGAGCGTAGCAGAGTGGCGCTACCAGTTCGATCATAAGGACTGGGGAAAGAAAGATTTTCGGCAGCTCTCTGTACAACGCTGGCGAGAAGGAAAGATTATTCACGAAAGGCATCATTACAAGACAGAGAACTGGTAATTAACTCAAGTTACTAGTGATAGCTATATATTTTGATAGCAAACGCTACCACAAAAGTCCATACGCTAGCAACTTGCGTTAAGTAGTATGAAGTAGTGAGTACCTCGCGCGGGCGTCTTCGCCCGTGTGAGCCTCTGGCCCACAAAGCGTAGGAGAATGTTTAAGAATTAAATTCTGTATAATTGACAGGGTCAAAATTTTTATTGATTATGCTTCGATTTACCTTTTATTCATTTTTCCTTGATGAAAAACGAACCAAAAACCGACCAACGGGAGCTCGGCGAAGCCAAATCAAGAAACCGACGAAGGAGCTCAGCGCAGCTAAATCCAAAGCTTCTACCCACAATCCAACCCGCCTCCCCGCTGGATTTTCAGACCAACACACTTATATCAATCTTAAAAACAGACAGTTAATGAAACTCAGACCTGTTCTTAACTTCTTTACCATACCTAATTTATTTTTATGGAACTCTTTACCACTTTTACTATTCTCATTGTACTTTCAGCTACCTTTGCCTACATCAATGAACGCTACCTGAAGTTTCCACGAACTATTGGGATTATGATCGTTTCGCTGATTACATCTCTGGTGATTATCGGTCTAGCGAGTCCCATTCCAGCTATATACGAAGAATCTACTGCGCTGGTGGGAAGTCTCAATTTCTCGAAAGTAGTAATGGAGGTTTTGCTGAGCTTTTTACTGTTTGCGGGTGCGCTTCACGTAGATACACGTACTTTGGCCTCCGAGCAAAAACCTATTCTTGCTTTCGCCACCATTGGTCTTTTAATTTCTACTTTTTTGGTAGGAACGCTGGTGTACTTTATGTTTCAGCTTTTGAGCTACCCTGTTGATTATATCTATTGTTTACTATTTGGCTCACTCATCTCCCCTACAGACCCTATTGCGGTACTGTCCATCTTAAAGAATGCACGTGTTCCTAAACAGCTAGAGGTAAAGATTACAGGAGAATCTTTGTTTAACGATGGGATCGCGGTAGTTGTTTTTTTAAGCCTTTTCGAGATGGCACGCTTGGGCATTGGAGAAGTGAGCACCTTAGATATTGCCTTACTCTTCCTCAAAGAGGCAGGGGGGGGTATCGTATTAGGAATTGCCCTAGGGTATGCAGGTTTTTACCTGATGAAAAGTATCGACGAGTATATTGTAGAGGTGTTGATTACACTTGCTTTGGTAATGGGTGGCTATACCCTTGCCCTCAACTTACATATTTCTGGGCCGCTGGCGGTGGTAGTAATGGGTTTAATGATGAGCGATAAAGGACGTACTAAAGCCATGTCTGAAAATACCAGAGAGTATGTAGATAAATCGTGGGAACTGATTGATGAAGTATTGAATGCGGTTTTGTTTGTATTGATCGGGATGGAAATACTTGTGATGCCCTTCGATCGGCTGTATATTATTGCTGGTATCATTGCTATTGTATTGGTGCTGGTAAGTCGTTTTGTAGCGGTATGGCTCCCTATTTCGTTGATGAAACTGCGGCGTGCGTTTGTCCCCAAAACAGTACGTATTCTTACTTGGGGAGGCTTACGCGGAGGTATCTCAGTAGCGCTAGCCCTTACGCTTACCGAAGATATGCAGAGAGAGCTATGGGTAAGTATGACCTACATCGTGGTGATTTTTTCGATTATTGTACAAGGGCTTACCATTGGTAGTTTGGTGAAAAGGTTAGGTATTTCTGGTCAGTAGCCTTCCTCTTTTGTAACACCGGTTGAATCAGAGCATCTAAGCTTATAAAACGATCATTCATATCTAATGTAATCACAATGCTCAACCCTCTATCAATCAAAAAAGCTGAAGAAGATTCTCAGGAAGAGGTACTTGTAAGAAAATCTCTTGATGGCGATAAAGAAGCCCTAGACAGGCTGATTCGACTTCATCAGCCTTTTATTTACAATGTAGCTTGGAAAATGACCCATCATCCTCAAGATGCCCTCGATCTTACCCAAGAAACTTTATTAAAAGTAATTACGAAGCTTTCGCAATTCAATTTTAAAAGCTCTTTTAGAACTTGGCTCTATCGTATTGTAGTCAATGAGTTTCTACAGGCGAAGCGAAAAAAGCACGAAGCGCAATTCTCTTCTTTTGAAGCCTATGGAGCAAAGCTAGATGCCATTCCCAATCCGGATTTAACTATAGAAGAAGAAATTACTCATAAAGAGCTCTCCAAAGAAATGCAAATTAGATGTATGTCTGGTATGCTAATGTGTTTAACGAAAGAGCAACGCCTTATCTATATTTTAGGAGATTCATTTGGAGTAGATCATAAAGTTGGTGCAGCAGTGTTTGATATTTCACCTCAAAACTTTAGGGTAAAATTACATAGAGCTAGAAAAGACCTCTATAGTTTTATGAATAATAAGTGCGGTTTAGTGAATAAAAGCAACCCCTGTAGATGCCCTAAGAAAGCAAAGGCACTCATTTCACTAGGCTCACTTAATGAAGAAAGCAAGCAGTTTAATATGACCTATAAAAAGCGTATTGCAGATTACGTAGATGCACACGAAGAAGAGGCTAGAGATAAATTTGAGGAAAAATATACTGCTTTGTTCCGTGCTCATCCTGCCAAAGACAGCTTTGATAGTGAAACGATTATTAAAGAAATCCTGAACGACGAAGCGCTTATGAAACACTTTAAATAACCTTACAAGAATAAGCGATAAAACCCTCTGATAGTGTTCATCAGAGGGTTTTTATTTTTACTACATAGACCTTTGTAACACCTCTTCTATTGCTGCATCTAACCGATGTAAGCAATTAGTTACCCATAAATTTTAATCTTATGAATTTTCTTAAAGAAACCATTATCGACCAACCCATCCACCGTGTATGGGAAGTGTTAGGCCATCAATTCGGGGAAGCATACCGATGGGCTTCTTCTCTTATTTACTCTGAAAGTTATGGTACGCCAGTACTAGAAGGCGCCACGTGTAGCAATCGTGCTTGTGATACTACCCAAGGAAAGATCAAAGAAGTACTCCGAAAGATAGATCACGATCATCACATACTCACTTACGAAGTAATGGAAGGATTTCCATTTTTTGTAGACACAGCTATCAATACTTGGTCACTTACACCGAAAGGTAATCAAACCATTGTAACAATGAACACGGTAGTAAAGATGAAAGGGCTCATGGGAAGTGTGATGACACCACTCATGAAAATGCAAATGAATAAGTTGCTCAGTGAAGCACTGGAAGATTTTCAGTATTACCTAGAACATGAAGGGCAACCACACCCTAGAAAGCAGAAGCAATTAGAAAAAATGGCAGCTAAAGTTGCTTGACATTAACCATTAATTTTTATTGACCATGAATACACAAGCCTTAGCTGACAAGCTGACTTCACTCCTGAAAGAAGGACAATTCGAGACTATTTACAATGATCTTTTCGATCACGAAAAAGTAGCACATATAGAGCCTCAATCACCACACTTTCCTCATTTAGTAGGCGTAAAAGCTATTAGAGAGAAAGATGCTCAAATGAGTGCACAAATAGCTGAAGTACAAGAATTAAAGGTGGGAGAGGCAATTGTTAGTAAAGATTTCTTTGCCATTCCATACAGAATATCTTTTACAACGAAGAATAGTGATACTGTTACGCTTGACGAACTCATCGTTTATCAAGTGGCTGATGGTAAAATTATAGCTGAACAGTTTTTTTATTAAATCTTTAAATCCCAATCATATGAGATCTTTCATTTTCTTTATGCTTATCCTGTTAGGATTAAGTTTTTCAAAAATTCAGGCGCAAAATACTGACGCCCAAGTTACCGTTACAAAAGTGATAGACCAATCCGCTGATAAAATTTGGCAATTACTTCGCGTAATGGATGATATTGATCAATACTCTTCTCTTGTAGCTCGGGTAGAATGGCAAGGAAATAAAGGCGAAGGCGGCAAAAGAGTTTGTTATTCTCCTGATCAGAAGAGTCATTATACAGAAGGAATTATAAGTTTTGACGACGCTAACCGAACCTATACATATCAAGTATTGGAAGGAGTTCCAGCGAATGAAATGGTCAACTCTTTTAAGGTAATTGACTTAGGGTATCAAAAATGTATGATAGTATGGACGTCCAATTATGATTCTTTCGTAGAAAATCCAAATATGACCGAAACACAATTTACCGCTTTCTTACATAAGTCAGTTCAGGAATTGATCGACAATATGGTTTTGGCTACCCAAAAAGGCTAATTTTTAAGCCATATATAACGAAATCAAAAAGGTCGTACAAATATTCGTACGACCTTTCTCTCTACATTACTGATGAAAAATTTACACATTAAGCTGTAGAGGAATGAGTCGAACCTCCACGGAGCGGTTAGCTGCTTGATGCTTCGTTGAAAGCTGTAGCCTCAACCGAGCATCTCAAAGTTTATCCCTTATCTCCACCCCCGAGATAGGAGGGCGTGGCTGCCTGTTTCACCACCTTACAGTATCTAGTTGATCGAGCATCTTTTACGCTCTCATTGATACAAACATAAGTCTTATATATTTTTATTACAAATATTTTAATAAAATGAATTTATTTTTACATATTTCGCAATAAATAACAATTTTATTGCTGAATATATAAATAAAATTAAAATGTCCGATAAAAATTATCAGATTGATAATACCGACCTAAAGATTTTAGACTTGTTGCTAAAAGATGCTACTATGCCTTACACCGAAGTAGCCGAGAGGGTTTTTGTGTCACCTGGTACTATTCATGTAAGAATGAAAAAATTGAGGCAGCTCGGTATTGTAAAGGGCTCACAAATACTACTCGATTACCAAAAACTTGGCTGGGATGTTTCGGCCTTCATTGGTATCTATCTCAATCAAAGCTCTATTTATGATACAATCGTAGCGCAGCTCAATGAAATCCCAGAGATTGTAAGTATTCATTATACCACAGGGGCTTACAGTATTTTTTTACGCATACTTTGTAGAGATACGGAGCACCTCAGAGAGGTCTTAAACGATAAAATACAGCGCCTAGAAGGGATTCAACGCACAGAGACTTTTATCTCTTTGGAAGATCAGTTCAGACAGCCTCCTATTGTGTAGCCTCGTTTGGGTATAATAGTATTACTATCAAAAAAAGGCGATAAGGCAAACTATATTCTGCTTTATTTGTTGTATATTTGTATTGAGATTCATTCTAAATAAGAATTATATGAGCAAGCCAATAGAGGATGTTTTAGAGCAACATATCAACTCTGATTATAAATATGGTTTCGTTACAGATATAGAGTCCGATTCAGCACCGAAAGGACTCAATGAAGATATTATTCGTTTTATTTCTGCTAAGAAAAATGAGCCCGCTTGGATGCTTGAGTGGCGCTTGAAGGCTTATCACCAATGGTTGGCCATGAAAGAGCCTAAATGGCAGAACGTGACGTTTCCAGAAATCAATTACCAAGATATTATTTACTATTCTGCTCCTAAGCAGAAGGTATCTCCCAAAAGCTTAGATGAGGTAGACCCAGAGCTACTCCGTACTTTTGAAAAGCTAGGTATTTCGCTAGAAGAGCAAAAGCGCTTGACAGGTGTGGCAGTGGATGCTGTCATTGATAGTGTGTCTATCACCACTACCTTCAAAAAGAAATTGGGTGAATTAGGCATCATCTTCTGCTCCATGAGTGAAGCCATTCAAGATCATCCTGAGTTGGTGAAAAAATACTTAGGTTCGGTAGTACCTGCTAATGACAACTACTTCTCAGCACTCAACTCAGCGGTATTTAGTGACGGTTCTTTTGTGTACATTCCGAAAGGAATTCGCTGCCCAATGGAGCTATCTACGTACTTCCGTATCAATGCGGCCAACACAGGACAGTTTGAAAGAACCTTGATTGTAGCAGAGGAAGGTAGCTACGCCTCTTACCTAGAAGGTTGTACTGCTCCAATGCGTGATGAGAATCAGTTACACGCAGCAGTGGTAGAGATTGTAGTACAAGAGAATGCTGAGATCAAATATTCCACCGTACAAAACTGGTACCCTGGCGATAAAGACGGCAAAGGAGGTATTTACAACTTCGTAACGAAGCGAGGCATCTGCGCAGGAAGAAACGCCAAGCTTTCTTGGACACAAGTAGAAACAGGTTCTGCTGTGACTTGGAAGTACCCTTCGGTGATCTTGAAAGGTGACAACTCCATCGGGGAGTTTTACTCTGTGGCGGTTACTAACAATCACCAACAAGCCGATACAGGTACGAAGATGATTCATATTGGTAAAAATACCAAGAGTAGAATTGTTTCTAAGGGTATTTCGGCAGGTGTAAGCCAAAACTCTTACAGAGGACTCGTAGAGATTCATAAACGTGCAGAAAACGCTAGAAACTTCTCTCAGTGTGACTCTCTGCTGCTAGGAGATCAATGCGGTGCGCATACCTTCCCTTATATAGAGGTAAAGAACAAAAATAGTGTAGTCGAGCACGAAGCCACTACCTCTAAAATTGGAGAAGACCAGATTTTTTACTGTAACCAACGTGGTATTGAGACAGAAGCCGCCGTAGCCCTTATCGTGAATGGCTATGCAAAGGAAGTGCTCAATCAGTTACCGATGGAATTTGCGGTAGAAGCACAAAAACTACTCGCTATTTCTTTAGAAGGTAGTGTTGGTTAGAAACAAATCTTATTAATATACATTGCATAAAGAAGACGCCTTGGGCGTCTTTTTTATGTATTTTCATTTTATACCTAACCTTTATGATCAGTATTGTAGTAAGTACTAATCGCCAAGAAGCTACTTCTGAAAAAGTAGCCCTTTACTATCAAATCCTGCTCAAAGCACAAAATGCTGACAGCCAGCTTATCAACCTGATTGACCTCCCCACCGACTTTATTTTCACAGCCCTTTACAACAATGCAGGTAAAAACGAGCGCTTTAACCTTATTCAACAAGCCATTATAGATACAGAGAAGTTTGTGTTCATTGTGCCGGAGTACAATGGCTCTTTTCCAGGTGTACTGAAAGCTTTTATTGATGGTCTCCCCTATCCTAGTCCTTTTAAAGACAAGAAAATAGCCTTAGTAGGGCTTTCTTCAGGCATACAAGGCGGTGCGCTAGCCCTAAGCCATTTGAGCGATATTTTTGCTTACCTCAATGCTAACGTATTGGGTACGCGCGTAAAACTCATGCAGATTGAGAAAAACTTGGTAGATGGTAAGATTACGAACGATTTTTATAATCAGCTTCTCAATGACCAAGTGAAAAAGCTGGTGGCTTTTTGAAGTAGTGCGTTGAAAACAGGAACTTGATTTCTGCTAGTTTTACTTTTCCTAATACTCCTCAAAAAAGCTTCGGGTAGTTCAAGAATTACCTCCGGGAGTGTTTGCACCTGTATTTCTATTAGTTCATCTACGTTTGTAATTTGTAGATTTTGATTTTCTACAAAAAAGATTTCACCAATGTTTGTCAATGCCTCTTTATACTTATCTTTTTATAAAATTTATCGGCCCAAAGACACTTATCTTAGAACAGTTATCAAGGACACGTAGTGCTTCTAGGGTTAAACGCTCAACTATTTTTTAAGTAGTTGAGCTTACATAAGTTCGCTAAGTATAAGTTTTTCTTCATGCATAACCTTTTTAGATTTTTTTCGTGAATTCTTATTAGTAAGTTTACGCTCATAATCAAAAAATAAATTCATGAAACGCATTGTTATTACTTATTTATTCGTTCTATCTGTAATTTTTACCCTCCAAGCACAAGATTACCCTAAGCCTGACTTTAAGAATCAGCCAGTTTTATTTAAAGATGGTGCCGCACAAAAGCTCGAAAGACAAACAGCCGAAATGAAGGTAAAGGTAAAAGCTTTAGGCTATGGAGGTACACAACAAGAAATTTCTGTTCCTGGAGGTACCTCTCCGGTACGTACCTCTAGAAAGCCCTCTTTTCTTATATGGGTAGATGAGGGTGTAGATCTCGATAGTCTACTTATACTTACTAGAACAGACGCTAGAAGTAAAAAGAGGAACATACCCATTGCTAAAGTAAGTGCTTTTGCTTCATTAGGTGCAAGAGGTAAATCTATGGCAGGGAAATATCATGTTCCTTACGAGATCGAAAAAGTATCAGAAGATGTTTATAAAATTACACCCTCTGCTGATCTACTACCTAAAGAAGAGTATGCGCTTTACAATCCAGAAAAAACGCAGGCACAACAGGTAAAAATATTTCTTTTTGGTACTAACTAGACTACTTGTTTACAATAAAAAAGCCTTTCTCTACAGAGTTAAAGGCTTTTTTCATTATCTTTTTATTTTAAGTAATGTACTTAAGTAATTCCTCTTCAGGTAATAGGCATTTAGGAAATAATAGCTAGTAACCTAACCAACCTATAGAAAGCCCCTATCTTTATGAACAGATTAAACACATTACTATTGACTTACAGAATCAAATATCTATTGAGCACCGAGAAAATTTAGCTAAGAAAGCGCTAAAAGGAACTTCTATAGGGGATGCTTTTGGAGAGAGCTTTTTTGGTGAAACAGATATAGTCCTCCAACATATTCAAGAGAGGACGATTCCTACTACCAGTTGGGAGTTTACAGACGATACGGTGATGACTATTGCTATCTATCAGCAACTCATTGAACACGGGACGATCGATCAAGATCAACTAGTGAAACAATTTATTACCAATCTCCAAAAAGATCCTAATCGAGGATATGGCGCTACTGTAAGGCGCTTGTTGCGAGAAGTCAGCGAAGGGCAAGACTGGCGGGTGGTAGCCCCTAACGCTTTTGAGGGTATGGGTTCCATGGGAAATGGTGCGGCAATGCGTGTAAGCTCTATCGGGGCGTTTTACTTTGATGACTTAGCGCAAGTGAAGCAGTTAGCGATGCAATCTGCAACAGTAACGCATACACATCCAGAAGCGATTGCAAGCGCCATCGCAACCGCGCTCGCTACCCAAATCAGGACGCTAAGCGAAAAGATTTCTCCACAGGTATTTATCAACAAAGTAGTAGAGGCATTGCCAGACACTGACACAAGAGCCAAAATGGTAAAATCACTTGCTATCCCCTATCATTATCATCCAGCAACTATTAAAACTGTATTGGGGAATGGTCATCAAATGACTGCACAAGACACGGTTCCTTTTGCTATCTGGTGCGCCGCGCACAACTTACAAAACTTTGAGGAAGCGCTCTGGAAAGCTGTCTCTGTTTTAGGTGATCGTGATACTATTTGTGCTATTGTGGGCGGTATCGTGATGATGTCGACCCAAGAAAAATACATTCCCCAAGCTTGGTACAATAGCGTAGAAGATGTGGATAGTAGTCCGTTTATGAAAAACGACTAGAAATGTAGGTGTTAGCTATCTATCTGCGCTCGCCAGCCTCGTTTCTCTACTGTTCTTACGTTTTTACAGTCTTTGAGCGTTTCAAGATAGGTGGCCAGGTACTTCAATTCTTCATCTCTTAGATCGCCCCTGTATTCTTTCGGATAGATGGCGTTACCATAGTTTTGCACTACTTTATAAGGAGAGTCATCTACGATCAGTATTTTTTCTAGGCTATATCCTTTTTTCTTTACTTTTTTGAGAGGTTTGGTATAATAGTATTCTTGGTAGTCATCGTGTAGGTAGCTACTCGCTAGATGGTTACGCTTATAAGTACAGCGACTTCTTCCCCAGATAAAAGTGAAAGATACATCTGGTGGCGTAATCTGTTCTACAATGCTCGTGACGTAATCGTCGGAAGCTGATGACCAAACAGCCAATGTAAAATGCTTATGAATAGTTTGTAGAAAAGCGGCTAGGTAAGGTCTCTTATAAACGAAGTAATCGCCTACTTTGAAGTCTTCTTTTCTAGTAAGCGGCTCAGTCGTAGCAAAAATGAGGGTTTCATCCAGATCGAGGATGAGTAGTATTTTTTTATGGAGTGGGGAAGGCATTGTAAGTTGTAGCTTAGGTAATATTTTACTTTATCCTTCTCGCCAATCCTACTTCTTCTTCTCCATCAATAAGTGGTAACCATATAGCGAAACCGAAAAATAAGAGAAGGAAGTAGCCGAATAATGCACTTCCCAACATATGTCTTAATAGTTTAGGCTCAGAGAATAGTAATTCAATCGCCTGCTCAAAAATAACGCCTTGCTGTAGTAGTAACACTATATGTGTAATTATACTTGCCAGAAGGATACTAAACATACTAACACCTATAATAATGTATTTTTTGAGATGATCTGTCTTTCCTTTTGCATAGGTATAGCCTTTTTCACTTAGATGAAGAATAAGCAAAGCAGCAAGTACTGACACAACATTCAGGTACACCTCTAATATTACCCAGCTTACTATACCGAGTAGTGAGAAAACAAAAGTACCTATCAGCCCTACCCAATGACTTTTCTCTACTGTTTTTTCTCTTAGATTGCCTTGCTCATACTCATTAAAGCAGGTTTGACAGAGTATAGCACCTGTATGCCCTAACGAATAGTAATTAGTCACCTGATTATTCTGACAATCAGGACACTTTTCCGTCTTTGCTAAGTCCATCTTTTGAAATAATGTGACAAGCAAGTCTAATAATTGATAGATAGCTTTTGCTCCTTTAAATCGCCATTTACCAAAACTTACTTTTACAGTACCGTACTCAACCGTAAATTTATCGTAGCCTATTTTCTTTTTATGAGATTCCAAAATAGTTTTGATCTGTTCTTCTTGGGTTGAATCAAGATAGTTTAATGTAGCACTTACTCGTCTTTGTTCGTCTCTTAACCAGTTCAGCTTGCTTACAGTAAAAAAATAACCCTTGTACAATCCAAATATAGCGTAATTGTTCTGGTACCAGCCTAATTGCTTACCCATTTGCTTTACAAAAGAAAATTCTATCATTATTCCATTTTAATTAGCGTTCTTCACGCAGGGTTGTATATGCCTTCAGGAGGCGATTTAATTCTTCGGTCGATTTAGCCATTCCAAAAGCATCTATTATTAAATTCATCTCCCCTTCTTCTTGTTCACCTACGTAGGTTTGGATGGTATAAGTATCCTTACATTTAGTAATTGTCCACTCAATTTCCTCACCGAGGAATTGTGCCTCTTGCAAAGTGATTTGGCAATCTTTTTCTGGTGTATATCGCATAGGGTGGTAACCTTCATAGAATCCTCCACTAAAACGTTCCGTATCTGTAGTATCTTCAGAAGCAAAGTAATATACTACAAAGTCAGGCCCTACGCTTTCTGTAATGGTGTAATCGCTAGGCAACGAGATATAATAATCACTATCCAAAATTTTTTGTTCTACTATTTTTACGGGCTTCTTCTCTTCGGAAGTCTGTTGTTCGTTTGTACTTTCTCGACAAGAAATTACGATTAATAAAAGAATGAGGTATAAACAACTTCTTCTCATTAAGGAGTAATTATGTATCTGAAAGAGACCATTTTTCAGTAGTAAGAAAGTAAAAAAAGAGGTAGTTTGCTAATGATCTATTCGTTGTATGCTAGAAATATTCATTACATAGCAGGAAGTTTTTTGAGAAATATTTTTATGCCACAGCTTACCAACAATATAGACAAACTACTTGTCGTTGCACGCCAAGAAATAGAGGCCTTTAAGATTCCTTCTGAGGAGCGTGTGCTCGTCTACTATTCGTTTTTTCCCGCGTTGGTGGGTATGCCATTCAAAATTATAGTTACAGAAAATATACATAACGGTATTCGTTCTAGACTCCGTCAGTGGGATTCAGCGTATAAACTTAGTAATTGGCATCTAGGTATTTATCGTTTAGACAATCTCCGTATTATTACTGAAGCACAAACATTATCTACTTCAGATACCAAAGTACTCTTGAAGGAACTGGAAAGATTACAAGCGATGCCTTTACCTGATGTCCTTCCTAAAGCGAATGGCATTGTTCTCGACGGGGTACAGTGTACGCTAGGTATTTATTACCAAAAGCTTCAAGTAGATTATTTGTGGGAAATGAGTAACCCAGCAGCGTAATTTTTACATCCGTTGATAGCACAACTCATTGCTTATCATACCTTGTTGGATGGTTACTGACAATGCTGTGCTACTAACTGTTCTACCTCTTCTCCATATTTTTTTGTAAAGCCCAGTCGAAGCGCTTCTTTGAGATCAGTACAAGCCTGAGTTGTTTTCCCTTGGTGTATATACACAAGTGCTCTACTTCTATAGGCGTAGGAGTTGGTAGGTCGAAGGAGTATAGAATGATTAATATCTTCTAAAGCCATTTCGTCATCACCAAGTTTATGATAAGCAAAACCTCTGTTATCGTAGGTATACGCTTCCCTTTTTGGATCATAGTTTTCCTCTAAGCAGCGAAAAACATTATTAAAATCATCTATTGCCTTACTGTATTCCTCCATTGCGATATAGACAAAAGCCCTCTCTTCATACGCAAATAAGTCTTGCGGCTTGATTCCAATAGCTTTATTACACATCTCTAAAGCCCTGTCGTTTTCATTGAGTTCTCGATGCATTCTTGCCTTGTAGGTAATCACTTTGTAATCATTAGGATTTTTAGCAAGTATTTTATCATACTGCTCTATTGCTTCTTCAAATCTTCTTGTTTTGTAGAGAAGACTCGCTTTCACTTTATATAAATTTAAGTCATTGGGGAAATGCTTGATGGCTACATCAATATCTTCGAAAGCCTGTAATGTATCGGAGATTCCTATATAATTATATAAAATAGCACGATCCCCGTAAGCCTTATAAAAAGTAGAATCTACCTCAATTGCCTTGTTGAACATTCTGAGCGCTTCGTTTTCTTTCCCTAAGTGGAATAGTGCACGTCCTCTATATAGCCAAAGTTCTGGATCGTTGGGCGTTGCTTTTAAAAAAGTATCGGTATAAGCCACTACCTCTTTATAGGCCTCTTTAGTAAAGTACGCTTTTACCGTATCCCTATTAGCTTGCTCTATTGTGTGTTTTGTATCACAAGCACTTATACCAGTTCCAATAAAAAGTAAGGTATACACGAAAAGGGACAGTATGATACTTCGTACGCTCACCTACCTACTCAAATACCAGTTACGCTCGTCGTAAAGCTTTTGGAAAAGCTCGTCTTGTAGATTTTCTACAAAGTAGATGGCCTCACCTGTCGATTTCATTTCAGGGCCTAGCTCTTTGTTCACATTCGGGAATTTATCGAATGAGAAAACAGGCAGCTTAATGGCGTAACCTTTCTTGCGGGGTGCAAACGTGAAGTCTTTGAGCTTGTTTTCTTTCAGCATAATCTTCACCGCGTAGTTTACGTAAGGCTCTTGGTAGGCTTTGCAGATAAAAGGCACGGTACGAGAAGCCCTCGGATTGGCTTCTATCACGTATACTTGATCGTTCTTGATGGCAAACTGAATATTAATCAGCCCTTCTGTCTTTAAGGCAAGTGCGATTTTCTTGGTGTACAGCTCAATGGTTTCTACTAGCATAGGGCTTAGCGAAAAAGGCGGTAACATCGCATTGGAATCGCCCGAGTGAATGCCGGCAGGCTCTATATGCTCCATTACCCCAATAATGTACACGTCTTCCCCATCGCAAATCGCATCCGCTTCGGCTTCTACAGCCCCTTCTAAAAAGTGGTCTAGTAAAATCTGGTTATCAGGAATTTGGTTGAGAATATCTACCACGTGTTGTTCTAGCTCCTGTTCATTGATCACAATCTTCATACTCTGCCCGCCCAATACATAGGAAGGACGTACCAACAGTGGAAAATCTAAGTTTTTAGCCAACTCTACCGCTTGTTCTGCATCTTCAATCACCCCAAATTTAGGGTAAGGAATACGTAATTTTTTCAGCAGATTAGAAAACTTCCCACGATCTTCTGCCAAGTCAAGCGCTTCGTAAGCAGTCCCTAAGATAGGAATGCCGTAGCGGTTAAGCTTTTCGGCTAATTTGAGCGCCGTCTGCCCACCTAACTGTACAATCACGCCCTCTGGCTGCTCGTGCTGAATAATGTCGTAAATGTGCTCCCAGAAGACTGGCTCGAAGTAAAGCTTGTCGGCAATATCGAAATCAGTAGAAACCGTCTCTGGATTACAGTTAATCATAATGGTTTCGTAACCACATTCTTTTGCGGCGAGTATGCCGTGTACACAAGAGTAATCGAATTCTATGCCCTGCCCAATACGGTTAGGGCCTGAACCTAATACAATAATTTTTTTCTTTTCGGAAACGATCGACTCATTATTCAATAAGACTTCTCCTTTTTCTGTAAGCGGCGCTTCCTCAAAAGTAGAGTAATAGTAAGGCGTTTGTGCCTCAAATTCTGCCGCACAGGTATCTACCATCTTGTACACACGCGCAATCCCTAGTTCTTGGCGTCTCTTGTATACTTCGCTTTCTAAGCAGCGTAATAAGTGGGCAATTTGCCGATCGGCGTAACCTTTTTGTTTGGCTTCCATTAGGAGCGCTTTAGGCAGCTCAGCTAAAGGGTATTTTTGGATTTCCTTCTCAAGAATTACTAAATCATCTATCTGGTGTAGGAACCACTTATCTATCTTGGTAAGCTTCTGGATGGTTTTAAAGGGAATACCCATTTTAAAGGCATCGTAGATATGAAACAGACGATTACCAGAAGGGTTCGCTAGGCTGTCCAATACTTCCTGTTGGTTGGTAAGCTCGCGCCCATCTGCCCCTAAGCCGTTCCGTTTGATCTCCAAAGACTGACAGGCTTTCTGTAGGGCTTCTTGGAAGTTACGCCCAATACCCATCACCTCCCCAACTGACTTCATCTGTAAACCTAACTGATTATTAGATCCTTTGAACTTGTCGAAGTTCCAACGAGGAATTTTCACAATCACATAGTCGAGCGCAGGTTCAAAGTAGGCAGAAGTGGTTTTCGTAATTTGGTTGGGAAGTTCATCAAGATTATACCCAATGGCGAGTTTGGCGGCAATCTTAGCAATCGGGTAGCCTGTTGCCTTACTTGCCAAGGCAGAGGAACGAGAAACCCGCGGATTTACCTCAATGACGATGATCTCATCGTTTTCTGGATTTACCGAAAATTGAATATTACAGCCTCCTGCAAACTGCCCAATCCCATTCATCACCTTAATGGCCAAGTTACGCATATGCTGGTATACTTTATCAGAGAGCGTCATGGCTGGTGCTACGGTGATGGAGTCGCCCGTGTGGATACCCATAGGGTCGAAGTTTTCGATAGAGCAGATAATGATCACATTTCCCACATTATCTCTCAATAGTTCTAACTCGTACTCTTTCCAACCTAAAATACTTTTCTCAATCAGTACTTCGTGAATAGGCGAAGCTTTCAAACCACGTGTAAGCGCCTCGTTAAATTCTTCTGGGGTATGTACAAATCCTCCTCCTGTACCGCCCAGGGTATAAGAAGGTCGAATCACCAACGGGAACCCTATTTCTTGGGCGATTTCTTTTCCACGTAAAAAGGAAGTAGCCGTTTCTCCTTGGCATACGTTGGCGTTAATTTCGAGCATCTTTAACCGAAACTGCTCTCTGTCTTCAGTCGTCTCAATGGCATCTACATCTACGCCAATCATCTCTACCCCATATTTTTCCCAAATACCTGCTTTATGGCACTTCATCGCTAAGTTAAGCGCCGTTTGTCCGCCCATCGTAGGTAGTACCGCATCTATGTTATGTTGCTCCAGAATGTGTATGATAGAGGTTTTCTCTAAAGGCATTAAGTATACATGATCAGCCGTTACGGGGTCTGTCATAATGGTAGCAGGGTTCGAGTTAATGAGGATGACTTCGATTCCTTCTTCTCGAAGCGACCGGGCGGCTTGCGAACCAGAATAGTCAAACTCACAGGCTTGCCCGATTACAATGGGGCCTGAACCAATAATGAGTACAGATTGAATCGCTGAATGCTTAGGCATGGGTATAGAGTCTGTTGGATGTAGTTAAAATTATGCAAAGATAGGAAAATTGATGAAAGCGAATACACCGCTTCTAGAAAATTAGTATTTCAGGATTCGTGTTCTATGAGGTGTTCCAATTTCGTAAGGAGAAGTGTCCGAAAGTGTACGATTACGAACACAATTTTTACATCACATTACTGATTATCAGATACTTATAAATTTTGCATACATTTTGGCATATAGTAGGCAACACAATTAACACAAAGTCATGAAAAACTTAAATGCCTTACAAAATAAAAATTTATTGCTCATAAAAGGGTTCTTGTTAGTGATTGTAATTGCTGTCGTTGGTAAAACCGTTCACTACTCCCTCACCCATCAAGAAGCCAAGGATAAGATAATAGTAGTACATACCTCTAACAAGTAATATACTGTCTACTAAATTGATTTATACAACGCCTATTATAACTATAAAAACGCCTACCTTAAACCTCTGTAGGCGTTTCTACCTCCTTTAATAAATAGCAGGGAACTGACTAGGATTTACCTCCCGCATCATGGTATATACCTTATCAAAAATATTCTCTACGTTAGGCTTAGAGAAGTAATCACCATCGGAAGCATACGCTGGACGATGATCCTTGGCGTGAATCGTCAAAGGCGCAGAATCTAAATAACGATATGCATTTTGTTTCTCCAGTACTTGCTGCATCATAAAAGCAGAAGCGCCTCCCTCTACATCTTCGTCTGCAAAAATCACCCGGTTAGTCTTTTTCACAGAGGCTACAATGTGTTGATGTATGTCAAAAGGCAGTAACGTTTGTACATCGATCACTTCACAAGAAATGCCCACTTCTGCCAGTTGCTCGGCGGCTTCCATTACAATACGACACATCGAGCCGTACGTCACGATGGTTACATCTTCTCCTTCTTTGAGCGTTTCAGGTACACCCAACGGTAGCGTAAATTCACCTAAATTACTAGGAAGCTTTTCCTTCAAACGATAGCCATTCAAGCATTCTATAATAAGTGCTGGTTCATCTGATTGTAGCATCGTATTATAGAAACCAGCGGCAGTAGTCATGTCGCGTGGTATCAGCACGTGAATACCTCTGATACTATGTAAGATCATGCCGATAGGTGAGCCTGAGTGCCAAATACCCTCTAGGCGATGACCTCTCGTACGGATAATCACAGGAGCTTTTTGCCCTCCTTTGGTACGATACTGTAAGCAAGCCAAGTCATCAGACATCGTTTGTAACGCATAAAGCAGGTAATCCAAGTATTGTATCTCTGCGATAGGGCGTAAGCCTCGTAGCGCAGCCCCAATGCCTTGCCCCAAGATGGTACATTCACGAATTCCCGTATCGGTGATACGAACCTTGCCATACTTCTCCTGTAAGCCTGCAAAGCCTTGGTTTACATCCCCAATCTTTCCTAAATCTTCTCCAAAAGCTACTAGCAAAGGATTTCGGGCAAAAAGTTGGTCAAAGTTAGCCTGTAGTACCTCTCGTCCATCTACTTGCTTGGCGTCGTTGGCATATGTGGGTGCATTGACAGGTACTTTTAAGGCAGCATACTGTGATTCACTATACAGGTGAGAATTATATTCTTCTTGTGCAAGTGCTTCTTTTTCTTGCAGCCATTGTAGTAAAGAAGCTTTTATAGGTAACTCCTCATTTCGCATTACCCGTAGTGCTTTTTTCACCATTACAAAAGCATCTTTCTTAATGGGATTTTGCTCTAGTTCAAATGATTTCTTGATCGCTTGAAGCGCCTGTGTTTGATTACTCTGGGTAATAGCTTGGTCTACCAGTGCCCCTGCTTCTTTGGTATATACTACTAAAGAGTTTTTAAAATTGCTCCAAGCTACTTTTTTAGCTTCTTTGGCGCGTTCTTTCGCGTTTTGCTCAATCTCGTTCAGCTCATCGATCGTAGCGATGCCATGCTCTAGCATCCATTCCTTCATCTTACGGTTACAGTCAAAGGCTACCTCCCATTCTAAGCGATCCTTCGATTTGTAGCGCTCGTGAGAACCAGAGGTAGAGTGTCCTTGTTGCTGGGTGATCTCTAACACGTGAATAAGTACAGGTGTATGGCTGGTGCGACAAATTTGTGCCGCTTCACGATAGGTTTCTATCAATTTCACATAATCCCAACCTTTTACCCTAAATATTTCCAAGCCTTTTCCATCTTCATCAGATTGAAAGCCTGCTAATGCCTTCGAGATGTCTTGTTTAGTAGAATGGTATTCTTTTGGTACAGAAATACCGTAGTCATCGTCCCATACTGACATCAGCATAGGTACTTGTAAGACACCCGCAGCATTGATGGTTTCAAAAAACATTCCTTCAGAAGTAGAGGCATTACCAATCGTACCGAAAGCTACTTCGTTACCATTACGTGAAAAGTCAGTATGGTTATGAAGGTCTTTATTTTGACGATAGAGTTTCGACGCCCACGCAAGTCCTAGCAAACGTGGCATTTGTCCAGCGGTTGGTGAGATATCTGCCGAAGAGTTCTTTAGCTCGGTAAGCGCACGCCACTCTCCTTGCTCATCGAGCAGGCGGGTGGCAAAGTGTGCGTTCATACATCTTCCAGCAGTAGCGGGTTCGTTTTCTAGATTAGTATCTGCGTAGAGTTGCGCAAAGAATTGCTCTGTAGTTAGTTCTCCAATGGCCATCATGAAGGTTTGGTCTCGGTAATACCCCGATCGAAAATCTCCTTTTTGAAAAGCCTTTGCCATCGCAATTTGGGCGAGTTCTTTTCCATCACCAAAAATACCAAACTTGGCTTTTCCCATAAATACCTCTTTACGTCCCATCAGACTTGCCTCCCTACTTTCACAGGCCAAACGATAGTCGTTGAGTATTTCCTGTTTGGTGAGTTGTAAGTCTTGTAAAATATCTTTTGCCAGAAATGTCATATATATAACTATTTATATGTGCGTTTATATAGAAAGCTTGTTAAATCTTTGTTTTAGCTAAAATAAGGGTGAGCCTGCACTACGCAAGATACTATTTTTCAAAGATTATTCATAATGAAAACCTGCCAGCTAAGAGGCCTGCTCCTGTAGAGAAAGTACGTCGATTTTATCTCCTACATGAATATAACCACTTCCTTGGTGGAGGAGGTTTTGCCCAAACAGAATTTTATTTCCAACTTTTCTGTAGGTAGCCAATGTTTTGAGGGGCTCTTTGTATTGGGTGGCCGTTGCTTGGTCGATGGTAGTTACCACACATCGTGCGCAGGGTTTGGCAGCTTGGAAAGTGATCTCATTAATTTTGAAATATTGCCAAGTATCTTCTATGTGGGCTTCACCACCAGTAAAAACAATGTTAGGACGAAAGCGATTCATTGGAATCGCTTCTGGAAGCCGTTGGTTGAGGGCATCGAGCGACGCTTGACCAATTAATAGAAAGGGATAGCCATCCGAAAAGCTGGTAATTTCTTCTTGCTTGGCGTAAGCGGTTTCTACCGCTCTTTTGGTGGAGGTAGGCATGTATACCAGTTGACAGTCGAACTGTAGCATATCACTAAACCATTCATCATATAATTTTCCCCAGCCTTGGGCTTCGCAGTAATCTCCCCATACTTCTACAGTTCTGGTAGTGGTCTGCGCTATTTTTAGCGGTATTGATATGGTTTGCTGCGGCTGTTGTTTGTGGTAAACGGTCAATGTCTCCTCCCGTTCATCTAAAGTCACTTGTAGCAATGCCATCGTAGGATGTTGGCGCTGTGTAAGGAACTTTCCTTGCTGATCTACTAGCATCCAACGACGGTCGTAAGCTAACCCCCGTGCCTCTACGGCTGCTTTCTGTAAAGTAATACCTCCCAATGATTTAATTGGATAGGTATAAAGTGCACTTACTTCCAAGGGAATACTGGTTTTATGACTGTACAAATTTATGAATAGCGGCTACAATCTCTTCTGCCCCCTGTCCGTAAAGCATCGTTTGGTGGTTTCCCCAAACTTTTTTATAAGTACAATCTTTTAGTAAATCCACGGTTTCTTTTGCGAGTTCTTCAGGTAGTAAGGGAGGCGCCTCTGCCAAACCATACGGCCCAGTGGCATTAATCAGTATGCTTGGATGATGAATTTTCTGCAAATAGGTTAGCCAATCTTCTGACAATACTTCATTGACCGCCTCTGCCATATTCGCTAGTCGAGGGCGGGGTATTACATTCCCATTTGGTAACTTCTCTACATCTGCTTCAAAGTAACTCAGCATCGTGTCTTCCCAGTAATGTTGTAGATAAGGCGCTTGTTTGATTTTTTCTAGGTAGTGCTCCCAGGAGTCAAAAGTTTGATCAAGGCGTCCCATTGCTGGCTTTAATAGCTCTTTGGTGTCAGGGTGCATGCGCATAGCCGCGTCCATTAAAATAAGTTGGGTAGCTCTTTCTGGATAATGAGAAGCTAGGTAGAAAGTAAGTAAGGCACCAAAGGAATGTCCGCCCATTATTACTTTGTCCAGTTGGAGGGCATCGAGCAAGCCAATAATATCTTTGGCGTGTGCTGGTATGTCATATCCCTGTTGAGGTTTCTCACTCAATCCTCTTCCACGCAACGAAACAGAAATGAGACGGTACTTTTCTGTTAAGCCCGCTTCGATGAGCCCATCAAAGGCGTGTGCAT
>ERZ1740058.380-NODE-380-length-35750-cov-7.222020_pt1 | contig 35750 bp, 35 predicted proteins | sample MGYA00581745_ERZ1740058 | MGnify/ENA primary metagenome ERZ1740058 (study PRJEB43018, sample SAMN04849742) | marine metagenome | isolation source: floating plastic debris | place: Pacific Ocean | collected 2008-08-30 | study: EMG produced TPA metagenomics assembly... | reverse complement strand
GGCCACTATGGATATTATTAAACTCTCTGGTGGTGATCCTGCTAACTTCCTAGATGTAGGGGGTGGAGCAAATGCCAAAACGGTAGAAGCAGGTTTCCGTATCATTTTAAAAGACCCTAAAGTAGAGGCGATTCTCATTAATATTTTTGGGGGAATTGTGCGTTGTGACCGTGTGGCCAATGGCGTAGTAGAGGCTTACAAGAAGATAGGTGATATTCAAGTACCTATTATTGTGCGTTTACAAGGAACCAACGCCGAAGAGGGCGCCAAAATTATCGACGAGTCAGGTTTGAAAGTAGCTTCTGCTATCTCCTTACAAGAAGCTGCTGAGCGGGTAAAAGAGGTATTGGCTTAATAGTATAAACGACTTTTTTCATAAAATAAAAGGCGGTAAGATTAATTACCGCCTTTTATTATCTTTTGGGTGAATAATACCTAAGCACCGCCTTCTGCAGTTACTTCTACTTCAATATTACCTTTTGTAGCCCTAGAATAAGGACATACCTCATGTGCCTTGGCTACTAGTTCCTCAGCATCCGCTTGGTTGAGTTTAGGGATTACCACGTGAAGTTTCACGGCCAAGCCGAATCCGCCATCTTCATCTTTTCCGATACTTACGTGGCTATTTACCTCAGCATCTGTAATGTCTTTATCGCCCGCTACTGCACCTAAGGCGCCTCCAAAACAAGCAGCGTAACCCGCAGCAAAAAATAATTCAGGGTTGGGTTTACCACCATTACCGCCCATAGCACTGGGCATTGAAACATCGGTGTCGATAAGGTTGTCTTCTGTCTTTACGTGTCCTTTGCGGCCACCAGTACCTACAGCTTTAGCTGTATACATAGGGGTGATCTTAATCATAAATAAAAAATTTAAAAGATTGGTTAATTGCTTTCTTACCTACACTACCTGCAAGCGTTTTCAATTGTTTTGTAAGAGGCAAGATATTACAAGGAAGAGATAAGAAGAAGGGTATCAGAAGCAAGGCACAAGAGCCAAGACGTCAGACACAAGACTTTCATTATTACCCTAATCCACAAAATGCTCTACACTATTTAGGGATTGACAAATGTCTTGCTTCTGTAATCTAATGTCTTGTATCTAAAACCCAACGTCTTACTTCTTTTGTCTGATGTCTTGTATCTATTTACCACATTCTTCTTATATTTGCACCCACGCACTCGTAGTTCAACTGGATAGAATATCGGATTTCGGCTCCGAGGGTTGAGGGTTCGAATCCTTCCGAGTGCACAGACCGCCTCGTACTTATTGTATGGGGCGGTTTTTTTAGGCGTCGCCAATTTGTGCTCAAGGGTCATTACAGGAGGAATAACAAAGGGCTGTGTGAGCACAGTATTCCTCTAATCCACAAGATGATCAATACTATTTAGGAGCGTACCAATGTATTATCTCTGGAGCCTGATGTCTTGCCTCTATTTACCACCCTTGTTTTGTCCTTCTCTAAATTTTAGTGTAACTTCATAGTATGAATATACACCTAACAGAAGCGCAGAAAATTAAGATTCTCAACTCAGAGGATGTCTATGAGGTGATGCAGCAAGTACTTCTGAGAGAGAATAAGATTGAGCGAGGGCAAGAGCACTTCTGGGTGATAGGCTTAGATAGCCAAAATAAGATACTTTTTATAGAGCTGATTAGCTTGGGGAGTCTTACCCAAGCGCTGGTAGAACCACCAGAGGTATTTCGGGTAGCCATTTATAAGTTGGCTGTGCAAATTGTGTTGATTCATAATCACCCTAGTGGTGAATTAAAGCCTTCTGAAAACGATCTAGACGTAACAGACCGCCTGATACAAGTAGGGAAAATCCTCAAAATACCTGTACTAGACCACCTTATTATTACTGAAACGGCCTACCTAAGTTTTCTAAACGAAGATATTTTAGAGGAACTAGAAAAAAGCACCAAATATGTACCGCCTTACGAGCTGATTGCACGCATCAAGGCTGAAGCCATTGCCACGGGAAAGGAAATGGGAGAGAAGATAGGCAGAGAGGAAGGAGAAAAATTGGGTAAAATACAAGCTTTGCAAGAAATGGCACAACGTATGAAGCAGGCAGGATACGAAGTAAAAAAGATTGTACAAGTAACAGGGCTTACCGAAAAAGAAATCAATGATTTGTCAGTTTAGTATATAACGATAATTCTTTACACACCAAAGCTTTAGACTATACACCCCTATGCAGACCAATTGGGAATATTATTATAATCAAGGCATCGACTACAGCCTTTCTGGTGACTGGGAGAAAGCCGCTAGCTATTTGGTGAAAGCCCTAGAGACGGAGCGCCACTTGCACTATCCGCAGGCCTGGCACAATACAGGTGCGATTCTATTGAAAGCAGGGAAAGGCGAAGAAGCAAAAACCTATCTGAGTCGCGCCTTAGAAGAATATGACTATGCGATCCGCTATTCTGAAGAAGAAAAAGAAGAATACTATCTATTTCTAAAAGCTTGTGTACTGTCGCTACTAGAAAAAAAAGAGGCCATGCTCTCTACCCTACAAAATTGCCTAGCTTTGGATAATAGCTATGCCCAAGAAGCCATTAAACAAGAAGATTTTATTAGGTACAAAGAGGACATTGATTTTAAGCAGCTAGTGGAAGGCATCAAAAAATAGCCTACTCGTTGGAGCAGGCTATTCGTTAGAAAACATTTACCCTTTTATCGTTTAACAACAAACTTTTTTGTGTGTACTTGTCCTTCAGAAAGGATTTTTAAAATGTATAATCCTTCAGAAAAAGCCAGTGTACTAAGATTAACCTCAGCAGCGGCCACCTCCTGGCTCATTACTACTTTTCCTTGAAAGTCATATACCTGTAGCAAAGCAGGCTGCTTTCCTTGGTACGGCCACTGAATGGTTAACTGCTCATTGGCAGGGTTGGGGAAAAGGAGCATTTTACTAGAGGTTTCTTCTTCTACTAGAGTTTCGGTAAGAGGCTGAGAAGCTACTTCAGAGGGAGGTGTAATCGCTTTCCGTAGACGGAAAGTACCCGTACAGCCTTCAATGTAACCGTGAAAAACACCAGAACGCTCTACTTCGAATCCAGGTAGAAGTCGTATCTCATTACCTGCATGGTATATTGCGAATGAAATATTATATATTATATGCGAAGCAGTAATACTATTGCTTGCTTCTAAGTACCTAGCACTCCCTCTACGTAAGGGTTTAAAAGCATTTACATCACTACTACAAACAGGATAAGGGAGTAAGCTACAATATCTAGCTACGTTGTTTCTTATGATATTTCCAGGCTGTTGACCAAAGCCGAGTCTGAAGTTTATACCTGCTGCACTGTAACGATCGCAGTAACTCATAATAGTACCAAAGTTACGTGCTGGTATTGGTGGTTGTGGGCAGGTATCACCAATATCCCTTCCACAACCGTCAATAGCGGTATTATTACCATTCCACACACACGCATGGGTATGCCTAGATCCTAGATTATGCCCTATCTCATGGGCAATTACACTCACTTGTCTTGAAAAGTTGGGGAAAGCCTCGAAGACTGGATAAAGGCTAGTGTGAGAGTGAGGACTTAAGTTTGGATTACCTATCACTCGGAATCCCCCAATGCCATTTGCTTCCCCATTTGCAATATCATCTGAAGGAAGCGGACCAGTATATCTAGACGAATAGGTAAGTAAATGAGCTAAGTCGCCATTAAAGGTAGCTCTATCCCTTACGAACTCCGCAAGCGCTCCTCCTACAGAATTGGCATAACTATCGGGCGTATCCCACAAAAATATAGTAGATATGCTTATGTCAATTCTTTCGTTGTTGTAAAGTGTAGCTACTTGGTTAAAAAGTCGTATTACAAAAATACTAGTATTAAAATGATCACTTTGCATCTCTTGATAGATTCGATAGTCTACCTCGAAATATACCTTTAGGCATTGATACCAGCTATTCGATTTGCCTAAGTCATTAAAAGGGTCTTCATACAAAGGGGCCAAAGCTTGATTCACATATTCGGAAGAAGTTTGGCAAGTATCTTCTACATCTTTATCTAGATATAGATCACTGAAAAGTATATGAAAATCATCTTCTGGCAGCTTTCCAAGGTTCAACGTTCCTTCCTGCTCCGTAGAAATAAAGCCAGCGATTTCTCCTTCAAAAAAGCTTAGGGCTACTAAACTCTCTTGCAATTGTCCTCTCACTACTCCTCTGAAGTGAGCTTGTGTAGAGCGACTTGCTTGATAAGACCCTCCGCTGCTGGTAATAATTTCATATTCATAAAAGGAGGGGTCTACTTGTGCCAAATCAAGTATCCAATCCTCTCCATTCTCTTGTGGAATAACGACTACAAGGTAATCTGTAGTAGTTGCTGCTGTAATTATTTGTTTTACTACTTCAGTATCTAGTTTGTAGTAACTCGCTCCTTCTGGATCATCAATTACACTAAAATCCTTTTCCAGTGATAGTAAATTGGCCGCATAAAAACCTTCTTGTGTAGCACTCACTTCTACTACACGTTGTGCCACAGGACGTATTTCTTGCGCTAATAAACCCAATGGCAGTAGCCATAGGAGTCCTAGTAATTTGACTATATTTATTTTCATCATTGCTTTACTTTAAAGGGGATGATTATTTTTTCAACTGCTCTATTTCCTCCTTCAAAGCAGCGTTCTCTGTTGCTAGCTTTTGTAGCTTTTTGTCCATTTCGATCAGGTGTAAAAAGACCTGCTCTATTTTCTCTTGTTGATTAATGGTCATTTCCCCTACTTTAAAACCACCCTCTTTTTCGATTGCTTTCGCCGAAGGCGTATTAGGTAAGTGACCATTTGCTTGAATGAACTGGTCTACCTCAGCCAAGGAAGGCATTTCGTAATCAGTAGTAAATACGTAATCAGGCCAGTTTTCAGAGAGTTTTATTCTTACTTCTTCCGCCGTTACCAAGCCATCTACCCAAAGCAGGGCTTCTCTAGGTTGCCAAGCGGGGTAGGCTGTTCCTATGAAAGTTCTACCGTCTCCCATTACTTTAAAGACTTCTGTAGGTTGGGCGGGGTCAGTGTTATCCATTACTGCTAGGGCTTTTACATCTTTATCACCTGCATGGGAAACAATTCCATAAGACCAGCGCGTATCTCGGAAGGAGTTGATTAATCCTGATCCTACTTCACCAGAGAAACTAGCAGAGATATGTCCTTGGGCTGAAATATTACCAGCTACTTGAAGTTTCTCAGAAGGGTTATTAAGACCAATACCTACATTTCCCATCCGATGAATAGGATCGTTAATATTTGGATTTCCTGACCACTCTTGTGCCTGACCAAAAGGCAGGTTAAACAATAGACCTAAATAAACAGACAACAATGTGTAAACAACCTTATTTTTCATGATTTTACTACTTGAAATTTTTAAATAGAACTAATGAAAATCTATCAGGAAGCTAGGCAAATATCTTTCAAAAAAAGGGGGTAACTTTACGAGTAGTACGTTTGGCTTTATGAAACCATCTAATGAATTGATGAATTTTCATATGTTGGTGGGGAGATGTAAGACCTAGATAAGCTTTTCGAGTAGTAGAGAATCTTATTTTTCATTATTTTTGTTACAGATATAGTGTAAAATACCAAGTAACGCGAACACGATGTGGTCTAAACTAAGTAGTTTATTTATAAAACAAGAGAAAAAAACACTATCTCCCGAAGAAGTAATGGATGCTACCATTGCCTCGATGGAAGAAGCCATTCAAAAAAGTACAGGTTCTTTTAATGCTGCTCAAAAACGGAAAGAAGAGTTGAGAAAAAGGCTGACTAGCTACGAAGCCAAAGCAGCCAAAATAGCAGAAGAAGCCACCCAAGCGCTCAAACAAGGAGAGGAACTGCTCGCTAAAACGATTTTATCGCGTAAAACACCGCTGGATATACAGATCAGAGATTACCAAAAGGTATACGATGAGGTGGCAGCAACCGTCTACAAGCTAGAAATACAGCTCAACAAGATGAAGCTGCAACTGGAGCAGACCCAAGCCAAAAAAGCTTTACTCATCGCCCAGCTATCGCAGGCAGAGAGCCGTAAGGAAATGGCGCAGCAACTTGACGAGCTAGATATTTCTACCGATATTTTTGAAGAAGAAATCATTCATAATCAACTAGATGTACAGCTACAAGAAGACGACTTTGCCCAAGAACAAGAAGCGCTCGATCAGTTTGATCAAAAACTAGCAGAGGCCAACAGCCTACAACAAATCCAAGAAAAACTGGCGGAAGAGGAAAAGCAGCGCAAAGCCATCGAAGCGAAGCGATTACAGAAAAAACTCCAGTTATTATTCAATAATACTAAAGAGAAAGAGCAACAGGTACACAAAGAAAAACAAGAAGCGCTCGCCCAAAAGAAGCAAACATTATTACAAAACTTTTTTACGTCAACTGAAACACAAGAACGCCATAAAAATAAAGCCTTGCTGGAGCAATTTCTAGAAGAAAATGAATCGGATGAGGAGCAACGTGAGGAAATCAAACAGGCGTTGAACGACTTCGAAAAGACCACCACAGAAGTGCCAGAAGAAGTTACAAATAAGTCTACGCTTGAAGCCCAACAGCAACAATTACTCGATAACTTTTTTCAAGCGGAGGAGGAAGAAGCAAAATATGAAAATAAAGCGCTTTTGGAGCAGTTTTTAGAAGAAAATAAAGCGCAACTCACCAACCTCGATCAAGTAAAGGCACAGATAGAAGCCCTTGCTAAAGAAAAGCAAATGGATGACGAAAAATCCAAGCAAGTAGCACAGTTTTTTAAACAAACTAAGACAACAAAGGCCGATAAAATAGACGAATTCTTCAAAAAGAAATAGCCTTGTTAAAATCTCATCAAACCTTCTTCGTTCACGTTTTGGCGGCATCGGGCCTACTTGCTGTATTTTCAGGCTAACGTACTTATTTTAAGCTTAAAAACAGACGGTTACGAAAAACCTGAACATACGCTTAAAAGAGGGATATACAGCCTCGAAAGTGGATATTTGCAACTGAATAGTAGGTTTTTTCGGAAGGTTTACTAAATTTAGCAGGCATAAATATATATTTCACCATCTTTTAACTTTCGTTTTATGGCTATTACGCTGAAAAAAGGAGGCACCTTTAACTTGACGAAAAAAGAACCCTCTCTCAAAAAAATACTCATTGGCCTAGGCTGGGAAGTAAAACGAGGTAACGCCCTCGATTTAGACGCTTCTGTATTTATGTTGGGAGAGTCGGGTAAACTTCCTGCAGATGAATTTTTTGTTTTCTACAACAACCTCAAGTCACCTGACGGCGCTTTACAACATACTGGCGACAACCGTACTGGAGAAGGTGACGAGGATGACGAAATGATACTAGCCACCCTAGAATTGATCGATCAGCGGGTAGAAGAAATACTAGCGGTGTTCAGTATACACGAAGCCAAAAATCGTAACCATAACTTTGGACTACTTTCCGAAGCCTACATTCGCATTGTAGATGTAGAAACCAAACGTGAAATTCTACGCTTCGATCTCGATGAGGAGTATCCTACCGCTACCGATATGGAGTTTGGGCGTATCAAGAGAGAAAACGGCGAATGGGTATTCATCGCCTCGGGTATTGGTGCTAATAAGGGCTTACAAGGCTACGTAGATATGTACGCTTAAGTAATAAACGATATAAATTCAAACAAAAAGATAAATACCTGCTCTCAGAACAACGGATGGGGTAGTAAGCGCTTTACAGCGCACTACCCGACCAAAGTGGTTATCCGTAAGGAACCTCTCTTTTCCCCTGAAACTATAAAATAAAAGAGTGCCTTTCAAGGGGTAATGTACCGTATGGCACTTACCCGAATATTATGTGCAATCAGATTAAACTATTTTAAGATTAAGAAGTCTAAGAGTTAAATTAAATAAAGTGAAATGAAAAATATTATCAATTACTTTAATAGATTGACCATTTTATTAGCAATTCTCTTTTTTTCGTGTTCACAAAATGATAGCCCAACAGACTTGGAGGATACACAAGATGAAAATATTATTAGGAGTGTCCAAGGAGATATAATTATACTTGATGAGCCACCACAATCTTTGGAGTTAAACGCCCTTACAGATGACAACCATCTTTTTATCTTTGAAGAGAGAAAGGATTTTATACTTGTCGAAGACTTAAAACTTGACTTATCAGAACCCGGAGATTATTTTGATGATACAATTATCCCAGATGAAGATCAAACTTGGGAATTATTAACCCCGTCTTTAATTGAAAGTGGAACCAAGATACACTCATTTTATGTCCATTACGATAATGAAACCTATAATGATAGCTTTAACCTTCAAGATTATCTTAATTGTATTGGCCAATATCAGGTAAATGCAGAGGTTACATTCAAATATCCAGTGCTCGGTATAATTATGAGGGCAGGTGCCGGTGCTCAGGACCATTTGGGAATCAGCAATGCCCAGCTTGGTCTTCCAACTGTTGAGTACGACGAAGATAATTTTATTTCTTTCCCAGGAATTAATATTGTAGACGGCTGTCAATCAGATAGATTTATTTTAAGTGAAGATAGGTATACATTAACTTTAAAAAACAATACTGATATTCATCACGATAATTACAGAATTATATTGCAAGCAGATTAGTTGATATAAATACTCAATTGAAAAAAATGATTGCACATAACAACCGCTATAAGTAATGCGGGATTAGGTGCTTATCTCAAAAGAAATCGCTATTTTGCAAAGACCGTTAGGCGTATTTCGGTTCAATGCCCGCGAGGTAGGCTCACCGAAACTGTTGGCAGGCGTTATTGATCCGAGCGGTTTATTTTTTAATTCAGATCTAAGTCGCAGTTAATTTCAACTTCGTCAATTATTGCGCCTCTACTTTTATAAAAGTCCTGAGCATTCTTATTCCATTTTGAGACTTGCCATTTCATTTTATAACAGTTTTCAGATTTTCCTATTTCTATAATTTCGTCGAATAGTTTACTACCTATGCCTTGGTTTCGATACTTTTCAGAGACATATAAATCATCTAAATAAATAGCTTTTCCTGTCCAAGAGTAATAGGAGAAAAAATATGTTGCAAACCCTAAAATCGTATTTCCATTAGTAGCGATAAGACATTTAAAGTATTTTTTATCCGCAACCATTTGTTCTGGAGTTATCTTCACTTTTTCAGGTGTTTTGATGAATTCCGAAAATTCTTTGATCAGATGATGAACATTAACAAATTCCGATGGTTTCGCTTCTCGTATTTTAACTTCCATTTATTTTTATTTCCTGCAATAACCGCTAACCCATGGATATTTACAACTAGATAATGGTTTTTTCCAGAAGGTTTACTAAATTTAACAACATAGAAAAGTATATTCACAATCTTTTAATTTTCTTTTTATGGCTATTTCATTGAAAAAAGGAGGCACCTTTAATCTTACAAAAAAAGAACCCTCTCTTAAAAAAATACTCATTGGCTTAGGTTGGGAAGTAAAGCAAGGCAATACCCTCGACTTGGACGCCTCTGTATTTATGCTAGGAGAGTCAGGTAAGCTTCCTGCTGACGAATTCTTCGTTTTCTACAACAACCTGAAATCACCCGATGGTGCTTTACAGCACACTGGTGACAACCGTACAGGTGCTGGTGACGACGACGATGAGATGATACTAGCCAACTTAGAGTTGATTGACGATAAGGTAAAAGAGATATTGGCAGTAGTGAGTATACACGATGCAGCCGCTCGCAATCATAACTTCGGCATGCTTTCTGACGCCTACATTCGTATTGTGGATGTAGAAACCAAGCGCGAAATTTTACGCTATGACTTGGACGCTGAATACCCTACGGCTACAGACATAGAGTTTGGTCGTATCAAAAAAGAAAATGGCGAGTGGATATTTACAGCCTCTGGGCTTGGCGATAACAAAGGAATGCAAGGCTACGTAGATATGTATGCTTAAATAGAAACTATATGAGCTTGGACTTAAATAAAAAGACGGGCATTAACCTGTCGAAAGGAAGTAAAATCTCGCTAGAGAAAGATGGAAAGCATCTAGAAGAGGTGTGTGTGGGGCTAAATTGGGGAGCGATTAAAAGACCTGTCTTTTTTGGTCTCTTTAAAGAAACTGTCGCGGTAGATTTAGACGGGAGCGTTACGATGTACGATGAAAATAAGAGCATTGTAGAAACCGTCTATTACAAAAAGCTACGTTCTAAAGATGGTGCTATCATCCACAGTGGCGACGACCGCGATGGAGATGTAATGGGCGACGATGGCTTTGATAATGAGGTGATTCAAGTAAAGCTGAATCAAGTCAACCCAAAAGTACAAACCATTGTATTCTACCTCAATTCTTACAATGGACAAGACTTTGCAGATGTTCCCTATTCCAAAATCCGTATCTTTGAAGGCTCACCACACAAGGTAAATTCTGTATTTGCTACTTTTAATCTTTCTGCCGAAGAGAGCTTTAAAGGAAGTATCTCGATGGTAATGGGCAAGTTGATTCGCTCAGGTAACAACTGGGAGTTTCTTACCATTGGTGATGCCGTACCTGCCAAGAATATCGACGAAACCATCGTGTATGTAAAAGAAAACTACCTGTAGGTAGCAACGGTAACTGATAATAACAAATAAAAAGGGGCAAAACGCCCCTTTTTTGCTTTACGAAAGCACTATATAAGAAAGTTACTTCTTCACAAACTGTCCTAAGAGTGGTGCTATCTTGTCTGTATCATCCGCCTCTAGCTTAAACATATGCATAAAGAGCGGCTTCTCATCAACAGTTTTATGTAAAAGTAAATCTTTGTCTCGGTCGTACACTTGATCCCATTCTGTACGTACTACTGCCCAGAAATCCTTGTTTTCCTTCCACCAATCTTGCGCCAATTGGCAACGCTTGTCCTCTACTTTTTTATAAGTATTCCAACCTTTTTCACGAGCAACCAACGTTTTACCACTTTCGTTAAGGGCAATCTTGTCGTTGTCCTGTTCGTGTAACCAACCGTAATCGGTAATTTCATGGCGATTGGTACGCATCATGAGGTTGTAATCTTTTCTTTTAGAAAACTCTCTACGTGGAAGTGGGCTAGGTACAGTACTCTCCCAGAAGTGTTTGCCATCTACGTGTACCCAAGTGGCAGTTCCTTCGTAGCGAGGGCCGTCATCTACCTGATATACCTTTTGTGTCCACTGTCCTTTTACTTCTTCAGCGGGTAGTTTTACGTACTGCCATTCATTGTTAGCATTATAAGTATAAAGTTCTGTATTTTCATAAAGCCAATCCTGTCGCCAGTGCTTTACAATCATGGTATCGTTTACGATCAGTAAGTGCTGTAAGACCAACTTATCATTGTCATCTTTTACGAGTTCCACCCACTCTAGGCCAGAAGCGTTATAGTTTTCGTGGAATTTGTAATCTTTATTAGGTGAGAAAGTCTCAGCGAAGGCAAAAGTTACCTCGTGGCAACCACACATGCTTTTAATAGCCTCTCTATCTTGAGGATTCTGCGCAAAGACCTGCCCAGTAATACATAAGGCGAAGATCAATACAATATGCTTCATAAGTACGCTTATTATGAGGTTTAATCAATAAATCTTATTTACAAGGGCAATTATAGTTAAGATTTATTCTAAATAAAAATAATTCAAGATATTATTTGTAATAAGTCTAAATAAAAATATATTTGCCTTCAATTGAGAGACAGTCAACAAACAACATGAGACAAAATATTCTATTACTTCTATGGAGCATAGCTAGTGTAGCTGTACAAGCGCAAAGCGATACGCTTGTGTCGCAAGACCTATCAGAAGTAGTAGTAACGGCTACCCGCACTGAAAAAACCCTCTCAGCGATTCCTATGCCTGTTACCCTTATCAAAAAGACCCAAATCCAACAAATAGGAAGTCTGCGTCTCAATGAAATACTCCAAGAGCAAACGGGGCTCGCGATTGTGGCAGATCATGGGCAGGGTATACAAATGCAAGGCTTTAATCCTGAGTATACCTTGATTTTGATAGATGGAGAACCGCTCGTAGGAAGAACCGCAGGAACCTTAGAGCTTTCCCGCCTCGCGGTAGGGAATATCAAACAAATAGAAATTGTAAAAGGTCCCAGCTCTAGCCTTTATGGCTCTGAGGCACTGGCGGGCGTAGTCAATATTATTACAGAGCAACCAGCAAACACTACCGCTACCTTGACGGCTCGGTACGGGAGTAACGAAACCAGCGACTTATCTACTAGCTTTAACGTTCGTAGAGATCGGTTGGGCATTTATGGCTTTGTCAATCGCTATGGAAGCAGCGGGTATGATTTTACCCCAGCGACCTTCGGACAGACTGTTGAGCCTTTTCATAACTACACCTTACAAACTAAACTCAACTACGATTTTACCGAAAAAGCCAAACTAACTGTATCGGGAAGATATTTTTGGGAGGTACAAGACAACAACTTTGATGTAGGAGAAGCACAGGCGCCCAACCTCATCAGTGGTGAAGGGCGCATCGAAGATAAAAATCTACAGGCGATTTATGACCACCAACTTACCCGTGCTTGGCGTACAGAATTACGCACTTACTACACAGCTTACGATACAGAGAGCGAACTATTCTACCAGAGCGACCAGTCACTTTACGAAAGTACTTTTTTTAACCAAGATTTTATCCGCTTGGAGAATATACACGAGTATTTTCTCACCGATAAGCATATTCTTACTGCAGGTATAGGGAATATTTGGGAAAGTGTAGCAGCCAGTCGCTACGAAGACCTCAATCGTTTTCAAACTCAATATGCCTTTTTTCAGTACGAGTGGCTGCCTGATGAGGCTTGGAATATTGTAGCAGGCGGGCGGGTAGACCGGCACTCAGTGTACGGTACACAAGTAAGCCCCAAGTTATCTTTACAGTATACCTTCTCTGAAAAACTATCGCTCAATGCATCAGTAGGGAGAGGCTTCAAAGCCCCTGACTTTAGGCAACTCTACCTCAACTTCACCAATACCGTTGCAGGCTACTCTGTATATGGTACAGAAGAGCTACCTAGTATCCTAGCGGAACTACAAGCCCAAAACCAAATCGAAGAAGTACTGATAGACCCTTCCCTCATAGGTGATATCCAAGCGGAAACTTCTACTTCTTACAACTTTGGGGCAAGACTCAACCCACTAAAGCGTCTTCGAGGAGATATTAACTTCTTCAGAAACGACGTGACAAACCTGATCGAAAGCCAAACGGTAGCTGTACGTACTAATGGGAATCGCATATTTAGTTACCAAAACTTAAGCAGTATTTTCACACAAGGGATAGAAACCAACTGGACGTACCAGCTTTCGAGTACTTTACAAGTATCCGCAGGCTATCAGTATTTAGAGGCCAAGGATAGAGAAGTATTAGATCAGATTGATGAAGGGGCGCTTTTCAGGCGCGATCCTGCTACGCTACAAACTGTTCGTGTATCACGCAGCGAGTATGGAGGGCTCTTCGGACGTAGCCGCCATATGGGTAACTTCAAAATCTTTTATGAGCACCCTGAAAAGGGAATATTTACCAACGCTAGGGTGATTTATCGAGGTCGTTATGGCTTCGGCGACAGAAATGGTAACCTTGTGCTCGACCAAGATAATGAATACGTACCTGGCTATGCCACTTTACATATTTCTGCGGGAAAGGATCTTTACCAAAAACGCCTTCGTGCCCAAGTAGGCGCAGATAATCTACTCAACTATCGAGATGAAGCAAACATTCCTAATCTAGCCGGAAGGCTACTTTGGGCAAGTATACAATTCAAAATAGGTAATCAACCTTAGTTTTACTATCAAATCAAGATTTATGCTTAGTACACTCAATAATATTTTCTTTGTAATCGTCAGACTCGCTTTAGGGGGAATGATGGTTTGGGGAGGCATCGCAAAATTTAAAAAGCCTATGCCACCGTCTACTCAAATGATTGCCACCGTTCAGGAGGAGGGCGCCGAGGAACTGACCAGCGACATCGCCACACTCAAAATTAGAAATTACATTTTCGGTTTAAAGCAAACTGACTTCTTCTGGCAAATGCTGGGTGTAGCGGAGATTCTCTGTGGTCTTTTTCTGATTAGCCAATACTTGGGCTTTGTAGGCGCCTTGATGCTTGTACCCATTACGCTCAATATCTTCTTTATGCACTTATTCTTGGAGCCAGAAGACATAGGAGAGCTTATCCAAACTGGCTTGCTACTCGCCGCCAACCTTTTACTTATTGGCAAAGAATACCGCCACTGGAAGCATTTAATATGGATCAAACCTTTTTCTTAAATTTTATAAATACACATAGATATGAACAAATTATTTTTTAGAGGGCTTGTATGGCTGATGGTCGTAGGGCTATTTACTGCCTGTAATGAAGATGATGATGACCCAACACCGATGCCTGATCCAGACACTGACCCAATAGCAGTAGAGCTAGAGGTAAGAACAGTGACTGATCTCCCTGCTGATCCGTTTACGGGTGAAGACGATATGGGAAGACCCGTAGGGAAAAACCAGTTCACCTTCTACAGTTTAGAGAACCAAACTATTGTAGCTAGGGAAGACAGCGCTAGTAGTAATTGGGACATTGCCTTTCAGGGTACAAATATTATCATTAACGGTGGGCCTGATCGTTTTGGAGAAGGAGGTGCTTACATCTTTGAGGGAACTTTTGAAGAGTTACAAAGCGTAGACCCCACACGATTCATCGTAGATGGCGTAGACAATGATGTAAATGATAGTGATTTAGCGATCCCTACAGGATCAACTAATGGTTGGTATAACTATAATCCTGCCATACAGGTAGCTACACCTATTCCAGGTCGTATATTGGTAATTCGTACCGCTAGTGGTAAGTACGCCAAAATAGAGATTTTGAGCTACTATAAAGGTGCTCCAGAAAGCCCTACAAATGAAGATGAATCAAGATACTATACTTTCCGCTACGTATATCAGCCAGAAGGAACCAACTTTTAACTATACTAAACTAGAAACAATATGTTGTTGTACAGCCTAGCGGTTTTGCTGCTAGGCTGTATTTTATTTCAACTTATTTGGCTTGTAAAAGAACACTAGCATTATTACCACTACCTACGTAGGTAGGGTTTTGGCCATTCCATTTCTTCACTTTCTCATATTCGATCAAGTTAGGCGAGAGCGACTCTGCCACAACACGATTGGCATTGGCTTCTGCTTCTGCTTTAATGCGTACTGCTTCGGCATAACCTTTTGCTTTCTCCACTTCTTTTTGTGCCTCTGCTTTCTCTTGGGCGACCTCTTGCTCTTTTTTCAGGGCGATTTGGCGTGCGTTGATCTTTGCATTGATGTTATCTACCACTGCTTGCGGAAGGCGTAGTTCATTGAGGAGTACCACCTGTTCTACAATAAAGCCCTCTCTTTCTAAGGTTTTCTTGATTTTCTCTTCAGAGTCGTTCTGAAAAGTAATTTTATTTTCGTAGAGTTGTTCGGCAGTGTACTTGCCCGATACACGATTGTAAGCATCGCGCATATAATTTCGAATCACGGTTTTATCTAATTGATCCAACGGCTTTCTGTACTTTTTGAAGATGCTCACCACCTTTGTAGGGTTCACGCGGTAGTTCATAGAGACATCAAAAGAAACAATCAGTCCATCCTTGGTAGTAACCCGAAACTCTTCGTTGGCTCTACTGCCTTCTTGTGGATTAGCGGTAAACACGGCGTTCTGTACGAAGGTAGGAAACTCATAAATCTCGGTGGTCACAGGGTTGTACCATACCATACCTGTTACTTCGGTTACGTCTTGTACCCCTTTAGAAGAACCATAGAGTTTTACAACTAAGCCTACATGCCCTGCATCAATGCGTGTACAAGAAGAAGTACTAAAAAGACCAAATAAGCAGATGAGTGCGATAGGCAAACTAGATGTTAAAAAATACTTTATTCTTTTCATAGAGTTAATGAGATGTTAGAAATATAACTGTACTAATAACTAAATATAAAATATTATTGTTGTCCGGTTAAAATACGATTTTACACAAAATGGTTCGTTCAGAGTAGTAAAATCGTTTAAATTTTGTCTTTTATAACTAACAAGGGGTTTTGCTCAAAATAGAGAAAGCTGTTTGGCGGGTGGTTTTGTGGTCAGTTTACTCCATTTTTTATCTAGACTGTCAAGAAATTTAAAAAGATCAATGTAGGTCATAAGGTGGCACCTTATAATGGACACCAGCTTAAAGTATGCCCATTTTCGTTTGGTTTTGCGCTATATAATAATCATTTGAAATGGTATAATAAAGTATTTGATATACGTACTAATTAGCAATAGTACTACTTGCAGTTTTGATAAATTTAACATAGCTTCATATGTGAATCAACTACTAAATAGCTACCTCATGAAAAACGCCATTAAACTACTACTCATATTCATTTTAGCCAGTACACTATTGTCTAATTGTTCCAATGAAAATGAAGAGGGAGTAGATCCCACAGTAGTAGCAGAAGACCCTATAGAAGATGAAGTGGATCCTATAGAAATAGAAGACATTAGCACACTTCGAAGTGATACTGAATTTAACGAATTCATTGATCTACTTGTAGAGGTGTCGAACCAAGTTGCTGATTATTCCGTAGTGCGATCACTCAACAATAAACCAGAAGCGTTAACCAATGAAGAAGAAATACAATTAGCACTGGCCTTTGGTTTTGATGACTTAGAAGGTATGAAAGCAGCCGAGGACTTGTTCCGACAAAAATGGGAAAGTGTTGTCTTTAGATATGGCATTTCAGGAGTGGATAAAGCGGTTTTTGCCGAAATATTTATTGAGTTGTACGACGCTAAATACAGTGAAGCCAACATAAAAGCAATGCGAAGCAACACAAGAGACGATGATGAGTTCTGTAGGGAAGAAAGACAGAAATGCTATGAAAGTTATATTGATTTGTTTTATGGTGAAACTGGAAAGCTCTGTTTTAATATTGATCCTGAATTGGGTTGTTTAGGACAGAGAGATAGAGATTTGGGATTGGGGCTTACAGATGAGCAGATACGTGAATTTCTTGATTATATTGCAGAATGCGACCTTGATTACTACTGCTGTATTATTGATGATGACGATAGAGTATGCACTGAGGATCTCCCACCACTGCTTTCTAAAGAATTTTCTTGGTCATCTTTTAAACAGTAATCATCGCTTTTATTTTACCACTATGTGGTAATCATCTTATCTGGTGCTATCAAAAAGTTGTTGCGGGTAAACTCGTGTAATTTTTCTTTTGCATTGCCCCAGTAGGCAACTCTTCTCGGTTCAAAGGTCTTATTTTTTTGCTCAATACAAATATGTCCATCTCTTGCTGACATCTGACAATGTACTGCGTTTAAGAAAGTGTTGTAGTTTTAAATACCCCATTCTACCTTTACAGGCAAGCAATACTGTGGATAACTCACGCAAAGAACTTACCCCACTCAAGGTGGTATAAAGGCCTTAAACCGTTTATAATATCTATTACCCTTACAGTGATAGACTTTCTAGTTAACAAGATCAGAAGGAAACAACTTTAAAAGTTGTTTGATGATCAGGTATCCGCTAGAATGTGTAGTTTTATTCAGATATTGAAGGTTGTGGTAACTTCAAGATATAAATAAGTACGCAATCCTACTTAAGAAAATCCCACTCTAAAAACTCTTATCAGACACTAACAATAAAATAGCATAAGTTTAAACAAACAGTTTTTCTATCCGTAGGGATCCTTTATAGAAGAAGACCATTCTAAGAGATTTTACCTTTTTGATAAGGCACTTTGGGAAATATACTTCTTTTTAACAATTTTTCACGTATTTTTGGAGCAAATAGCGTATTTTATGGAAAAAGTAGTAGAGCTCGTTAGAAAATACATGGATGTACAACTTCAACTGTTGAGTATTCGTGTTGAAGAAGAAATACAAGCAATTGTGAGCCGGCTCATTACGTTATTTCTACTGGTAGTGCTAGCAGGTAGCTTAGGACTTTTTTTGAGTATCACGGTAGCCTTACTGATTAATTATTTTCTCAATAGTACTTACTGGGGCTTTGGCATTGTCACAATTTTTTATGCTTTACTGCTACTGGGATTTATTTCTAAAAGAGGTCGGTACTTGGTGAGTAGTCAGATCAGGTTGCTTAACAGGTACTTTATATACACCGAAAAAAACGAATGGAAAGATGAGTAAAGCTAAAAAATGGAATGATTCATTAGAAGATAAAAAAGAAAAACTGAAGCAAGCAAGCGGACAATACGGAGAAGCGCTTGGTGAAGAGTTGCATAAAGTGAAAGATGAGGTGACTTCGGGGCTCTCGATGGCGATTACCGTGGGCGTACTCAGCGCAGGCGCTTATTTTTTACTACGTAGGCTATGGTACAGTAGAAACGAGGAAGAACAAACAGACGAAACAAAGGCAGAAGCGCCTGAAAATGGCGTTGAAACGCTCTATCTGAAAGACTCCATTTTTCAATCAATTAAAAGAGAAATTGCCTTATTTTTGGTTTCGATTGCCAGACAAAAGCTAGTCGAGTACCTTGAACAGTGGTCAGAGAGTAATTCAAATGCGGTAGAGACTACAGAATCACATGCCAACGAATAAGGCTATTATAACGACGCTTACCCAAAAAGTAAGCCGCAGGGTAAAGTCTTTTGCGTTACTCATAGATCCCGATAATGTCGATGAAGCTACCTGCTTGCAAACCTTACAACTAGCCAAAGAGCAAGGAGCAGACTATCTTTTTATTGGTGGAAGTCTCATTACTGGCAACAACCTCAATCAGGTAGTACGTATGGCCAAGGAGCATACAACACTGCCGGTTATCCTCTTCCCCGGAAGCAACCTACATATCGACACGGAGGCAGATGCCATTTTACTACTATCACTCATTTCAGGGCGTAATCCTGACCTCCTCATTGGCCAGCACATCATCGCTGCCCCCATTCTTAAAAGAAGCACCTTAGAAGTCCTTCCCACAGGCTACATGCTGGTAGATACAGGCCGTCAGACGACAGTATCATACATTAGCAATACTACGCCAATTCCCTACGATAAAACCAGTGTAGCGGCTTGTACTGCGATGGCGGGCGAGATGCTTGGGCTACAACTCATCTATATGGATGGTGGAAGCGGTGCCGCACAGCCCATTAGTATTGCGATGATCTATGCCGTTATAAATGCCACGGAGGTACCACTTATTGTAGGAGGGGGACTCGATACGCCCGAAAAGGCAATAGAAGCCTTACAAGCAGGGGCAGATGTAGTGGTGGTAGGCAATGCCATCGAAAAAGACCTTTCGTTGATTGGTAAAATCGCCGAGCGGGTGCGCAGAATGAACGAGCAGCAAGCAAGCTAGGTCTGCTTAACAAGGTAAGTCATTTCATATATGACAAAAAAACAGTACCTTCCCTTTACAAATCAATAATCCCATCTCTTGAGAAAAAACATTGTATACATCACCACTAGCTTACTATTATTGACTTGCCAGCCAAAAGAAAAGCAAGAAGCCACTACCTTGTGCGACTGTGTAGATAGCTCTTCTGAGCGTTGGGACATGCAACTCAGCGAAGAATGCATTGATTTATGTATCGAAAAATTTGGGGAAAGCTTAGAAGGTATGGAAGAGTGGTTTGAAGAAAACTGCACCGAGAGAAACCGTGATACAAAAATTGCAAGCGTAACTGTAATGCCCTGAGTTTTTTTAGGTAAGTTACTGCCTACCTTCGTTTGTTATTAACCAGTCTAATTAGGGTAGTAGCGGATATAAAAAAAGGAGAAGCCTATAAGACTTCCCCCTCTTTTCTAGCAAAAAAACTACTTTATTCTTTGATCAATTTAACCACCTCAGCGGCTTGACCAGAAGGTTGTATTTTTAGATAATAAATACCTTTTCTAAGAGAACGATCTCCAAAATCAAGCGTGAATTGATTATTCTCTATGTTCAGTTCTTTCACCATGCCTTCTCTAATGACACTACCAGACCCATCTTGCAGTACGTATCCGGTTGTTTCGTCGTATTCTTTTGGTAATTTGACAGTTACCTGATCAGTAGGCATCGGATTAGGGTAGGCGCTGATGGTACTTGCTGCACTGTTTGTCGCTTGTGTAAAGACAAAATTATCAACATCAAATAAGAAACCACCAAAACCTTTAAAAACAAGGTAGATATCTACAGTACCTAGTGGGGTGTTACCTGGCGAATAATCATTTGAAACAAAAATATTGAAGTCTCGAAAATTAGTCCATCCGCCTGTATTGGTAACTTGCGCCTGAGCGATTAATTCTCCGAGAGGACTACCAATTCTGAACTCAATTAACCCTCCAAGAGCATTACTAGAGGCCCTTACCGTTCCACCGCCGGGACCCTGACCAAACATAACATTGTTGAAAACGAGCCAATCGCCATTGTTGATAAACCCTACAGAAGCACCATTATTACTAAGCTCTGTACCATTCTGAATACTGAAATCAATCGCCCTAATCGTTTGATAAGGATCGAATGTTGTAGGAGAAGTAGCTACTAAGTAGAGCTCAAAAACTTGATCGGTGTCTTGGTCAGCAAGGTAGAGAATATTATTATCAATAACTTGAAGGTCAACTACATTACCGCCATTCGTAAGGTTACCACTGAGTTTAGTAGAAGCGCCCCCTGTGATAGGCACTTGGTAGAGCTCAACCTTTTCATCGGTGTCCTGATCGGCTCTGTAAACCACGGTATTACCGCTGAATGCGAAAGCGTCTCCTGGAAACCCATTGGCAGCGACATCTCCACCGGTGGCAAGGTTGCCGTTAAGCTTAGTAGAAGCACCCCCCGTAATAGGAACGGCATAAAGCTCAAATACCTCTTCGGTATCCTGATCAGCACGATATACAACGGTGTTACCACTTTCGTTAATTCGAAAATCCTGTACAGTTCCCCCAGCAGTAAGGTTGTCGTTAATTTTGGTAGAGGTACCGCCTGAAATATTTACTGAGAAGAGCTCGAAAAAAAGATTATTCCCTATATTGGCCAGGTATACTACCTTATTCCCACTGATTTGGAAGTCAATTACGCTTCCGTCACCCACTTCTCTATTAAGTTTGGTAGAGCTTCCCCCTGTAATAGGCACCACAAAAATTTGAAATGTTCTATCACTCCCTTCTTCGAAATCGTACACAACCCTGTTCCCTTCAATTTTGAAATTAGCGACACGTGACGTAAAACTTGAGGAGGTTTTGCTGAGTCTGACAGGGGTGCCTGAGAATCTAACTGAATAGAGTATACTACTGCCAAAAGGCCCTCCTTGTGTGTAGACGATTTCACTAATACCAACTTCGAAATCCTGTACGTTTCCTCCCGTTTGGATTTTCCTAGGTGTCCCACCCCTGAGTGGAACTGAAAAGAGTTCTCCATTCACTTTATAGACGACGTTGTTAGGATTGAGTCGAAAATCCTCTACATCCTCTCCAGCAGCAAGGTTACCACTGAGTTTAGTAGGCGTACCACCCTCAAGAGGAACCGAGTAGAGTTCAATCTTATCATTAACGTCTTGGTCGGCCGTGTAAATGACACGACTACCACCAATTTGGTTCGAATTCCTAAACGAAAAGAAAGGCGCTACGTCACCTCCAGCAGCAAGATCACCATTAATTCTAGTAGGTGTACCACCTCTAATAGGCACTGAGAAGAGCTCGATTTTATCGTTTGTATTTTGATCGGCTCTGTATACTACTGTACTACTATTGGCTGAGAAATCAAGTACATCGCCATTATTGGTCAATGCACCATTGAGCTTGATTTGCGCTTGGGTAGGAAGCATAAGTCCTACTAGGCAAATAAGTAAAATGAGTTGTTTCATTGTGTGATAAGGATAGTATTGCATCATTGAAAAAAAGATTTAGAGTATTAGAAAAAGGTTTAAAATAAAGCGCGCGTTGGATAATAAGATAAACTTGTTTCATTTAAAATGAATATAGTAAACGAAGAGTTTATGTTGTTGATAATCAGTGCAATATATGAAAAATAAAGCTAGATCTCACAGTGTAAACAAGAAAGGAGTTTTAAAGTTTTACAAGAAATTGTATAAATTATTTATAGCCTTAGAATCAATGATTTAGCGCTACAGTCGCTATTAAAAAATCATTAACAAAGTAAGCGTATGACCACCAACTTTATGGTTTTGCCAAAGAAACGAACAAAAAAAGAGGGTAAGTGAAAACTTACCCTCTTTTAGTGGTCGCTATTTAATTTATTCCTTGATCAACTTGATTACTTCGGTAGTTTGATCAGCGTATGTAATCGTGAGATAATGCATGCCTTTTCGGAGAGGAGTCGCTTCGAAATCCAGCATAAACTCCGAATCTTCAGTACCGAGTCCTTCGATGACACCTTCTCTTACTACCTTACCGAAGGCATCTTTAAGTACATAAGTTGCTGCTTCACTGTCTTCATTCGATAACCCGATAGTTACCCGATTGGTAGGCATCGGATTCGGATAAGCACTTAAGTTACTACTGGCTGCTGCGTTACTTGCTTGGTTATTTACGGTAAAGGTAACAGTTTCAGTAGCAAGTACATTACCACTACCTCCCGCAGCGCTATAAACAGTAGCTGTCAACGTGTAATTCCCATTAGGAAAGGTGAAAGGTTTATAATCACCTTCTATATCTCCATTCAGCGCGTAAGGCGCTACACTTTCTGTTTGTGTTTGTACAGCAGGGCCGCTAAGGTCGAAAGTCACACTTCCCGCGTTTTGTGTAGGTAAATAACCAATACTAAGGTTAGAAGGAAGTTGCGCCTTGTTTACCGTTTCACCTTCCGACAGATTACGTATTTGCGTATTATTGTTCGCATTAATCAGTACAAAGTTGGTGCTGGCGCTAGTGGTAGCAGGCGTAAAGTCAAAGCTATCTACATCTAATAGGAAACTATCATTGCCCTTAAATACTAGATAGAGATTCTTAGTACCTAAAGCGCTACCTGTTGAGTAATCGTTCAAAACATTGATATTAAAATTCTGGAAGCTAGTCCAGCTACCTGTATTCGTAACCTGTGTGGTGGCCACCAACGTACCGGTAGGGCTACCCGTTCTGAATTCAACTGTTCCGCCACTGGTATTGCTAGAGGCACGTACCGTTCCACTACCTGGTCCCTGGCCAAACGCTACATTGTTAAAGACGATCCAATCGCCATTATTGATAAAGCCTACTGCATTATCATTGTTAGTAGGTTCGATACCACTTTGCGCACTAAAGTCTTCTCCTTGGATGGTTTCGTAAGGGTTAAAAGTAGTAGGAGGGGTAGGATCATCTCCTTTAAGAATCAATGCTACCCAGTCTTGGTCGCTATCGGGGGCCACTAGATTACCTCCTAACGTGGCCGTACTTCTTATGTTACCTGTAAGTGGATTGAACCACTGTACTTCGTAAGAGGCGTTGCCACCTGGAAGGCTCAAGCCTGTAGAACCGCCATTAGGCAGGTAGACTACATAAATTTCTCCCGATTCAGCGAGTACGTAGTCGTCATTGGCGGCAGTGACACCATCTGCATTCGACATCGCAATAATGTTAGCCTGAAGGTACTGATTAAAGAAGTCTTTGGCGACTTTCGCATCTTTCCACTTTGAGGCGCGTGTACGGTGATCTTGGCAATCTAAATCAGTACAGCCCGTTTGGTAGCCATAATAGTACTCTACACCAGCGCCTCCTGCGAGCATATTTCCCCATAGCACTTTATCACGTACTTTCTTACGATTATCATCTTTCTGACGTGTACTAGGTAGTTGGCCATCAGGATAAGAAGCATCAACTGATACACCTGTTTGTGCATCACCTTGTTCGTCATTCGCTACCACCCATTTTTTACCTGCGTTACGAGAGTTGTTCACCCAAGTTTTCGTGTCGTTATGTACTGCAGCTACTGCACACTGGAGAGAAGCGCCTGTATATTTAGATTGATTACCCGTGAGATCACTGTACCTATTCTTCTGATTTGGGAAAGTATGCATCACCCGATTGTGATTATAAGGGTCGATAGCAGCCAAGTAGTCGGCCATTGCTACCTCTTGTGCTGCCGTTTGCGTATTTTCTTCACCTGTATTCCAGTTGAGTGCTAGATGATGACCGAAGCGGGCGATAAGTTCTCGGTAGTAGAGTTTTCGTTGGCGAGCCACGTTACCGTTATCCATTCTTTGATCGTTCTCCGTTTCTTGAGTCTTAAAGTGCAGGTACATTCCCTTAGTATCGGCATATTCAAAAATACGCTCCCATTGTGCCATTTTAGAGACGTCAAAACGATCTTTAAAAACGCCTTGGTTCCATTGGGCATCGTCTCCTAGTCCGTTGTATTCGCTAATAGGTACACGCAAGAGGTGTGGAAATACATTGTTGTCGTCACCGGCTAGCGAGAAGGTAAGAAAAGAGAAAGCGTTCATTCCTTGGTCAGCTAGGTACTTGACCATGCCGAGCATTTCAGTTCCCTTACCGTTTTGCCAAGTATAAGTAGAAGCTTCTGCACTGCTATAGTCCTGCTGATGAGGCTGCCAGTTTTTTCTACGACCTGCTTGATTAGGCGTACCATCAAAGTCGTCGTAAGCGAGGGTATTCTCTGGTGCATCAGCTCCTACTTTGAAGAACCATTCGCCCGTTTCGGCATATTGTAGGTAATGCTCTCCTACATACCGTAAGCGCCCTTTGGCGCGGTTATCGTTACCCGTTTTGTTGCTAGCGTTGATCTGTAAAGTACCCGTAGCACCATCCAGTGGCGTCACTGCAGAACCGCCTCCGTTAATCGCTACGTCATCACCTTGCTTGAAAACCACGCTGTAGTTCCAAGTACCTGTTTCGTCGGGAGCAAAATGCACGCGCCATTTATTACCAGAAGTACAGCCGCTTTCGGCAGCATCGCCACAGGCTGCATAGTAGCCTGGTACCTTGTACGATTTATTACCTTTGGTAAAGGTAACTTCAAACCTGTAATCAGAAAAAGGATTAGGAGTAGCGGTTTCGCTCGAATTAGGGCCGTTAAAAGTAAGGGTTACTTTGTGCCATTTCCTTAATTCTCCGCCAATAGTGGGTGTCTGTGCTTTTGCCAGCGTGCTAATACCAAGGCTGGCTCCAAGAATGATACCTGTAGAGACAAGGCATCGTAGTTTAGTAAATATAATTTCAAGCATAATTTGTGAGGGTTATAAGTGGTTATTTTTCATCTTAAAGTAATAGGTATCTCGCAGAATATCAATATTATATCTATATTTCATCCAAGCATGACAAAGGTTTAACAAAATCTGAATGGAATATTTGTAACCTTCGCTTTTTAACGAGCTGTATGCATTGTTTCAGATACTTTCTTCTTGGTATTTTCGCTGATAGCTTATTATTCTCGCCCATATTTCGCTTTAGATGATTAAAATAGTTGTTTGTTTACTTATGATTAAAACTTAATAAAAACTTAACGTATGAGTTTTGGTCTTTTCAATCACTTCTTTCTACTTTAGCGTCATATTTCCACGAGTATCCACTGTTGTTTTCACTACATTGAATAATATAATACTACCCAAAGGGGGGTAAGTACGCTTGAATAAAGTAATCTGTCTTTAAGAATAAAGCAAGTTGAAAACAATTTTACATGAACAACCATAAATTACTAATCCTTGTCTTGATCGGCTGGCTAACTACAAGCTTTGCGCCACCGTACCCCATTACATACATTTGGGGCTATCAGAAAACACTGAAAATAGCTGAGGTAACCAATGCCCGCTGTTTGTAGCCCTAAGCGCTAGCGAGACTACGAACTTTTACTTGCTCAAATCTTCAGATTTGTGTAAAATACAAAGATCTATAATATCTTTATGAAGTCAGCACGTCCCTACAGCATTCAAAACGATACAAGCTTATATTTTGTAACCTTTGCGGTAGTATACTGGATAGATGTTTTTAGTAGATTGCACTATAAAGATCTAGTGGTAGACAGCTTAAACTTTTGTGCCTCAAAAAAAGGTTTAACTATCTACGCTTGGTGTTTAATGAGTAACCACATTCATTTGATTATCAGCGCAAAAGAGGGCTTTCAACTGAGCGATATATTACGAGACTTTAAAAAATATACTGCCTCTCAAATCATTGCCTCTATTCAAGAAGAGCCTGAAAGTAGGCGAGAATGGATGCTTTGGATGTTTAAGCGGGCAGGCAAGAAAAACGCTCGAAATACACATCATCAATTTTGGCAGTAAGATAATCACGCAGAAGAATTATTTAGCAATACTTTATGCAACAGAAACTCAATTATATTCATCAAAATCCTGTCAAAGAAGGAATTGTAGCTTTGCCTGAGCATTATCTTTACAGTAGCGCCAGTGATTATGCAGGCGAAAAGGGGCTAGTAAAGGTTACCTCGATGTTGTAGGTATGAGTATAAATCTGAAGATTTATAAGAAAATCGTACGTAGTCTCGCTAACGCTAAAGACTACATACAACGAAGAGTTTTACGCGAAACAAGCCAAACACATCCAAGACAAAAGAGAGGAGAACAACAATGATTGATATGGTTCATAAATAGTGCCCTCGGTAGCGTAAATTAAGAGCGGTTTATTCAGACTTATAAAATCAAAATAGCAAAAAATGATACCTAAAGACATCGAAAAATACGAAAAGTTGACCTTTGATGAGATCGAAGAAAAGATATGGGCTGAATATTTGGTTGAAGCTTCTACAATAAATATTCATCGATCTGTAATAGATGCCAACTGGGATGGTAATCATTACTTACTCCAATGGATCAAAGATAATCCTCAAGTAGACCGAGCCACTATTCTGATTGCTTACTGGATGTCTGCTCCACAGTGGTTTAAGCAATACGCCACCAGAGAAGAGAGTAGTAATCCAGCAAGTTTTGATTGGCTCGAGGAGGTGGAGCAAAAATACCTAGCTGGCTTTTATCAACTTACCACCATTGCGATGGATCCTGCCAGTGATCAAGATGGCTACGACTGGACTAGCGAATACACTGACTTAGTACTGAAAAGAAGTATTCCTAAAGTGATGTACCAAAAATTACCAGGTGAAGTAGTGGAGAGACCAGAAGAAGGATTTGAAGAAGGATTACCCCTTACCTACGCACAAAAACTAAACGACATTATTACCTACTTGGATGAATGATGACTTTACAAAGCCAACTTTCCCGAGTAAAACAGCAGTCAAAAACACATTAAGAAAAACGTTAAATAGCCAAATTAATATGATATGTCTTGTTATAATAACTACCTTCATGCTGCTGCTGGTAAGCAGTTTTACTGAGCTACAGGCCCAAGCTAATGCTGATGTCGCTACGGCTACCCCTTAACTAAGTACTTTTGCGCTCTCACCTGACGAGGTAGACAATGGACTTAATACGGTTAATCTACATACGGGAGACGTACAGTTCCTGTGGTACAAACCACAAGTCGTATCTTGAATGAGCAAGCCCCGACTCATCCAGTTACCCTTCTTCGTTCAGAAGTAGTTACTTGGAAACAATGGGAGGGAAATCAGTACATTTTACCTTTTGAAACCTACCATTGGGTAGGCACAAAGCAAAACTTTGCGTTAGAGGAAATTCCTACTTTCAACTTTACTGGTACGCCCATCCAATCTTGGTTATCTATTACGGAGATGGATACAATAGATACCGAAGGAAATATTCAACAACTACTTAATAAGTAAGGAGATTCAGGCAGAGGTTTTGTTATCTCCGTGATAAATATCCTTTGTACCATTGACTTACGCAAAAAGGAGTGGAATACTACCACATGTAAAAAGGCTGCCCGAAGGCAGCCTTTTTATTCTATAAATAATAAACTTGCTTATACTTTAATTTCTACATCAACGCCACTAGGAAGTTCTAATTTCATCAGGGCATCTACTGTTTTAGGACTAGTCGAGTAAATATCGATCAGTCTCTTGTAGGTACAAAGTTGAAACTGCTCTCTCGACTTCTTGTACACGTGAGGGGAACGAAGTACGGTAAAGATTTCTTTTTTGGTAGGAAGGGGGATAGGCCCACTCACTACTGCATTTTCTTTTACCGCTTTTACGATTTTCTCAGCAGACTTATCCACGAGATTGTGATCGTAAGATTTCAGTTTAATTCTGATTTTTTGACTCATTAAAATAAACGCTTTTATGTTTAAAATAACCCAAATTTGAGGCGTCACTTATTCAAACTTGGGTAAAGATGTATAAAGAAGCCAACCTGTATACAGGCTGGCTATCTCTTGAAATAACTATACTTTTGCACCTTTTACTTCTTCTAGCACTTTCTCGGCAATGTTCTGAGGAACAAAGTCATAATGAGAAAAAGTAAGAGAAGCAGAGGCACGTCCAGAAGAAATAGTACGAAGGGCGGTTACGTAGCCGAATAGCTCAGAAAGAGGCACATCAGCTTTGATTACCTGTGCGGTACCTTTCGCGTCCATTCCTTTCATAATACCTCTACGACGGTTCAAGTCACCAGTAATAGGGCCTGTAAACTCATCGGGTGTTACAATTTCTACTGCCATAATAGGCTCCATTAATTTAGCACCTGCTTTTCTTGCAGACTCTTTGAAACCAATAGAAGCCGCCATCTCAAAAGAGAAGGCATCCGAGTCTACAGGGTGGAACGAGCCGTGGAAGAGGCGTACTCGCATTGAATCTACAGGATAGCCTGCTAGAGGGCCGTTCTTCATAGAGTTTTCAAAACCTTTCTGTACAGAAGGAATAAATTCTCTAGGAATAGCGCCTCCTACAATGCCGTTTTCAAACTCTAGCCCTGCTTTTCCATCTTCTCTTGGGCCAATCTCAAACACGATGTCAGCAAACTTACCTTTACCACCTGTTTGTTTCTTGTATACTTCTTTATGTTCAATAGTAGCTGTAAGGGCTTCCTTGTAGGCTACTTGAGGAGCTCCTTGGTTCACCTCTACTTTAAATTCCCGCTTCATACGATCCATAATGATGTCTAGGTGAAGCTCACCCATTCCTCTGATGATCGTCTGACCCGTTTCTTCATCGGTTTGTACCCGTAGCGTAGGGTCTTCCTCGATCAATTTAGCGATGGCCATCCCCATTTTATCAACATCTGCTTGCGTTTTAGGCTCAATTGCGTAGCCGATAACAGGCTCAGGGAAAGTCATGGCTTCTAAAACAATAGGACTTTTCTCTTCTACCAAGGTGTCGCCTGTTTTGATATCCTTAAAGCCAACACCCGCACAAATGTCACCTGCTTCTACCTTAGGGATAGGATTTTGCTTATTGGAGTGCATTTGCATCAGGCGAGAGATACGCTCTTTCTTACCTGTACGCATATTGAGTACGTAAGAACCCGCATCTAGTTTACCAGAGTAAACGCGAAAGAAACAAAGACGACCTACAAAAGGATCAGTAGCAATCTTAAATGCCAAGGCTGAAAAAGGCTCATTGACATCAGGCTTGCGTATTAAAGTCTTCTCTTCATCATCAGGATCTTTTCCTTCTACAGGAGGAAGATCAAGTGGAGAAGGCAAGAAAGCACATACCGCATTCAATAAAGCTTGTACACCCTTATTTTTAAAAGCAGAACCGCACATTACGGGCTGGAACGACATATCAATAACGGCTTTACGAATGGCTTCGCGCATTTCGTCAGCAGTAATAGAGTTAGGGTCTTCAAAGAATTTCTCTAACAAAGCATCATCATATTCTGCTACACTTTCTACCAACTCTTGTCTCCATTTCTCTACTTCTTCCTGGATGTCTTCAGGAATATCGATTACTTTGTACGTTTTTCCTTCGTCTTCTTCATTCCATACAATCGCCTCGTTTGTAATAAGGTCTACTACGCCTTTAAAGTTATCTTCTGCACCTATCGGCACTTGAACAGGAACAGGCTTTCCACCAAGTTTCTCTTTAATTTCTGTTACTGCCTTAAAGAAATCAGCGCCAGCTCTGTCCATCTTATTTACAAAACAAATACGTGGTACGCTGTACTTATCCATTTGTCTCCACACTGTCTCTGACTGTGGTTCTACCCCAGAAACAGAACAAAAAAGTGCAATGGCACCGTCCAACACACGTAAAGAGCGCTCTACCTCTACAGTGAAATCAACGTGACCAGGTGTATCAATAATATTGATTGTATAGGTATCGGTTTGATCATTAGGTTCACCTTGTGTGGTAGGGTAGTTCCAATTAGTATTGGTAGCAGCAGAAGTAATAGTAATACCTCTTTCTTGCTCTTGCTCCATCCAGTCCATAGTGGCTGCCCCTTCGTGTACCTCACCGATCTTGTGTGTCTTACCGGTATAGTATAAGATACGCTCCGTGGTGGTAGTTTTACCAGCATCAATGTGCGCAGAAATCCCTATGTTCCTGAGAAGCTTTAAGTCAGTTGCCATTTTGTTGAGAAATTAGAGTTATATAAAGAATGTTTGTACAATTATGATAAATAAATTTAGAATCTGAAATGCGAGAAAGCTTTGTTGGCCTCAGCCATTCTGTGTGTATCATCCTTCTTCTTCACGGCAGCGCCTTCACCTTTGGAGGCAGCGATAATCTCATTGGCAAGTCTTTCTACCATTGATTTCTCTCCTCGTGCACGCGCAAAGCGAATCAGCCATTTAATGCCTAAAGAAATTTTCCTATCAGGGCGCACTTCAGTAGGTACTTGAAACGTAGCACCTCCTACACGGCGACTTCTTACCTCTGCCCCAGGCATTACATTGTTCAATGCCTTTTTCCAAGTTTCCAATCCATCTTCGTTGGTCTTTTCAGCTACTAGATCAAGTGCTTGATAAAAGATGTTGTAGGCAATCCCTTTTTTGCCGTCATACATCAAGCTATTTACAAATTTTGTTACCAAAGTATCTTTATACTTCGGGTCAGGTAGGACATATCTTTTTGCGGGTCTTCCTTTTCTCATGGTTTTATATTTTGTTACTCAATCGGGCAAACACGTTATTTTATTAGGCTAGACCGACTGTTCTCTTCACGAATGATTATATTTACTTTTTATCTCCTTTAGGACGTTTCGCGCCGTATTTAGAGCGGCGTTGTCTTCTGTCTGCCACACCAGCAGTATCAAAAGCACCTCTCACAATGTGATAACGCACCCCAGGTAAATCTTTTACACGACCTCCCCTTACCAGTACAATGGAGTGCTCTTGGAGGTTATGTCCTTCACCAGGGATGTAGGCAATCACCTCTATTTGATTGGATAAGCGAACTTTGGCTACTTTACGCATCGCAGAGTTCGGTTTCTTAGGGGTAGTAGTATACACTTTCGTACATACACCCCTTTTTTGAGGACAAGAGTCCAAAGCAGGCGACTTGGATTTGTACGCCTTATTGGTTCTCCCTTTCCTTATTAGTTGTTGTATTGTAGGCATTTAACGAATTTTTTTAATAATTTTAATGAACTACCTTCAAAATTTGAACTGCAAAGATAAGAAAAAATTATCCTCTGTACAAGCTAACTCAGTATTATTCATTCAATTAGTAAAGTAATTATACTTCTGCGTAGTAGTGGCTTCTTGCCATTTTTACCACTACAGAACTCTTAACAAATTCACTATCTTTGTGGTTAAACAATAAAATTATTTTTTATCCATGAATCCGGTAATCAGCAAAATACATTGGCAATACTGTCCTTCTCTCACAAGCTATCAAAGACGTAAAACGATCGAAGTCGACATCGGAGGCATTGCGCTGGGAGGTAACAATCCTATTCGGGTACAATCTATGACTACTGCCGATACCATGGATACAGAGAAGACGGTAGCGGAGTGTATTCGCTTGATAGAAGCAGGTAGTGAGTATATTAGAATCACCGCTCCCAGTATAAAAGAAGCTGAGAACCTGAGGCAAATTAAAGAAGTACTAAAGAAAAAGGGTTTTGAAGTACCCTTAATTGCTGATATTCATTTTACGCCTAATGCCGCAGAACTAGCCGCTCGTATTGTAGAAAAAGTAAGGATCAATCCTGGAAATTATGCAGATAGAAAGCGCTTTGAAGTAATAGAATACACAGAAGCTACTTACCAAGCTGAGCTGGAACGCATCAGAGAGAAGTTTGTACCCCTCATCCGCATTTGTAAAGAGTATGGGACCGCTATGCGTATTGGAACCAACCACGGTTCGCTTTCAGATCGGATTATGAGCCGTTATGGCGATAATCCTACCGGTATGGTAGAGTCAGCATTAGAATTTTTACGCATTGCAGAAGACGAAGGCTTTTACAACATTGTGCTTTCGATGAAGTCGAGTAATCCGCAGGTGATGGTACAAGCCTATCGTTTGCTAGTACAGCGTATGGAAGAGGAGCGCTTAAAGCCTTATCCGCTTCATCTAGGCGTAACGGAAGCAGGCGATGGAGAAGACGGACGCATTAAGTCGTCTATGGGAATTGGTACATTACTAGAAGATGGGCTAGGCGATACCATTCGGGTGTCCCTCACCGAAGATCCTGAGTTTGAGATTCCCGTGGCGAAGGCCTTGGTAAATCGCTATATAACACGTGTAGAAGAGCAAACACCTATCCCCGATCTCTCTTTTGAAGCGTATCCTATCCATCCTTACGAATACAATAAACGACCTACGCAAGCAGTACGCCAACTAGGTGGCAATAATGTACCACGGGTGATAGCAGACTACAGCCAGTTTTCTTCTTTACAAATGGAAGACTTAAAGGCCATAGGTCATTTCTACTTACCTGCTACTGATAAGTGGGCGATGAATGACTTGGGCGCTGATTTTATTTACTTAGGTGATCAGCCTACGCCTTTTATGATGCCCAACGGCTTGAAAGTCATACAAAACTATACTACTTGGCAAGCAACGACAGAGAAAGCAAACGTTTTCCCACTGGTGACAGTCGAGCAGTATACCAAGGTGACCATTGAAAGTGATTTGGTATTCCTGCATCTTGCTACTGACGAATTATCAGAAGCTTTACTTACACAGCTAGGCAATACTAACAATACAGTACTGGTATTGTACACCACCAATGCCCACGCCATGGCTTCGCTGAGGCGAGCTTTTGTGAAACTACTACAAGCAGCCATAAAAGCACCTGTGATCGTACAGCGCAAGTACACCCAAGTGAGTGCAGAAAACTTCCAGCTTTACGCGGCTACCGATTTAGGGGGCTTATTGGTAGATGGCTTAGGGGAAGGCATATGGCTGACCCATACCAACGAGGCAATCCCTGCTGAAGACGCCATTAAACTAGCTAACTCTGTAGCCTTTGGTATTTTACAGGCCTCTCGCACACGCATCACCAAGACAGAATACATTTCTTGTCCTTCTTGTGGGCGTACGCTCTTTGATCTACAAGAAACTACTGCGATGATTCGCGAACGTACCGATCATTTGAAAGGCGTAAAAATAGCGATCATGGGATGTATCGTGAATGGCCCCGGTGAGATGGCCGATGCAGACTATGGCTACGTAGGTTCTGGGAAAGGAAAAATCACCCTTTATCGTAATAAAGAAATCGTAAAACGAGCAGTAGAAGCCGAGAATGCCGTAGATGAACTCATCGAACTCATCAAAGAGGATGGTAAGTGGATAGAGGTTTCTTAAAAGACAAAATGACTCAAATCCCTACCTTTAATCCAACGCAGCTCGTAGACCGTTTCAGTGAACCGACTGTATTCTGGAAAGAGCATACCTCCCAAACCTTTGATACGTTCGGAATTTTACGATTGGAGAATATACGACATCTGACTAAGGTAAGGCTTCCTCCACATAGAAAGACTTTTCAGGATTTTTTTTTCATCACTAAGGGCGCTTTTCAAAGAGCTAAAGGAGTGGTAGAGTACAGCGTCAAAGAAAATCAACTGTGTTTCATCCCCGCACATCAAATTACCTACGCCGCTCCCATTCCCAAACATGTAACGGGCTTTGCTTGTCATTTTAATACCACCATTTTAGATTTAAATCAGTATACCTTTCTTCGGTCATTACCCTTGTTCGAAGTAGGAGGTTCTCCCATTGTAGAAATACCTGAAAAGGAGCTACCCAAAATGATTTATCTACTAGAGCGCATAGAGGAAGAATTCTACCATCCCCAGAAGAATCAATTACAACTAATACAATCTTACCTGCTTACGTTCTTTATCGAGCTTAGCCGATGGGTACCGCACAATGAAATACAAACAGGTGATAGAAAAGCGGTTGTTGTTGAAAAATTCAAAAAGCTTATTCAGCAGCATGTACCAGAGAAGATTACCGTGCAAGACTATGCTGCGCTACTTCATATTACCGCTAATCATCTTAACAAATGCGTGAAAAGCATCACAGGTAAGACGGCTTCCGACTGGATCAATGAAATGCTTATCTTAGAAAGTAAAGTACTCCTCGCACAAACAAACTACAGCATTGCAGAGATTGCCTATAGCCTTGGGAAAGGCGATCAAAGCTATTTTGGACGTTTTTTTAAGAAAAAAACAGGTGTTGCTCCAACTCAATACCGAAAAATGATTGAAAAGTCCGAATTGTAGCCCGAAAAGTACTAGTGTTGAAGGCAATTTACTCCCTACTTTTGTATAAAAAAGTAGAAGATGTATATAACTTTCTTAACACTTCATTCAATACTGCGATGGCTCCTCTTACTAAGCTTGATCGGTACGATTATCACCAGCCTACACGGCTACCTCCGAAAAAGAGCTTATTCAAAAAGTGATCAACTGATACGTATTTTTACCAATGCGATAAGTCACACACAACTTCTAGTAGGCTTTATCTTGTATTTTGGCTTAAGCCCACTCATACAGCTATTTCTGAAAAATGGTACAGGCCCAACACAAGTGCTTTTCTTTGCCATCTATCATCTATTGATGATGTTTGTCGCCGTAGTGATCATGACGGTTGGCGGCGCTTTGGCAAAGAAGAAAACTAAAGACATGCATAAATTTAAGACAACACTGCTTTACTACAGCGTTGCCTTACTACTCATTCTATTGGCGATCCCTTGGTTCAGACCTCTATTGAGAACTTTCTAAAAACAGTGTAAACAGCTATGAAAGCATTAAGAATTATTGCTTACCTAGAGGGCATCTCTTTTCTAGTACTATTGGGAATTGCCATGCCGCTCAAATACTTCTTTAACACACCCACACCCAATAAAATCGTTGGGATGGTGCACGGGCTGCTCTTCGTGATGTATGTATTTTATGTAATCTCAGCAAAAATAGAACAAGGCTGGCCAAGGAAGAAAATGTTATGGGCATTACTAGCCTCGATAATCCCTTTCGGTACTTTTTGGGCAGATAAAAAACTTTTTAAAGAGCAGGAATAATGAAGTACTACAAACGGTTTTACTACAATGCAGACTTTCAATGGCACGAAATGGATATTTCTCTAGAAATGGGAGATTTACAAGTATTTATTCCAAGAGAAGTATCGCTTCCATTATACGAACTTCACGAGAGATTACTAGCTATTTACCAATGGCTACGCCGAAATAAGCAAAAAATACAAGCATTCTGCTCTGATAAACTCGACGAGTCACCAGCACCAGCCTTACTAGCAGTCAGTATAGAACTCCACCACTGTTTTGAGCTATTATTTCAACAGCCTAGTAGTCAAAAAATGATCCTTTTGAATTTTAATAGGCAGTTTGAACTAGTCGATTTTCAAATTGACGCTTAATATCCTACTAAATGACATAAAAAAGAATCCAAATAAAATAGTATAACTGCTTAATTAGTGGCTTTAAATAATCCTTTTGCTTCAATAAATTTTGGAAGAATACAATTAATTAATCCAAGTTGCTAGTTATAGATTTAAGAATCTAAAGATGGTATAAGC
>ERZ1740058.379-NODE-379-length-35764-cov-7.787084_pt1 | contig 35764 bp, 26 predicted proteins | sample MGYA00581745_ERZ1740058 | MGnify/ENA primary metagenome ERZ1740058 (study PRJEB43018, sample SAMN04849742) | marine metagenome | isolation source: floating plastic debris | place: Pacific Ocean | collected 2008-08-30 | study: EMG produced TPA metagenomics assembly... | reverse complement strand
GGCGTGGTCTCGGGGCTGCCGAACATGACGCCGATCTTCTCGCGGATCTGGTTGATGAAGATCACCGTGCAGTTACTGCGGGCGATGATGCCCGTGAGCTTACGCATCGCTTGGCTCATGAGACGGGCCTGCAAACCGACATGGCTGTCGCCCATCTCGCCCTCGATCTCGGCACGGGGAATCAAGGCCGCGACCGAGTCGACCACGATGATGTCCACGGCGTTCGAGCGCACCAGCAACTCGCAGATCTCCAGGGCCTGCTCACCCGTGTCGGGCTGGCTGACCAGCAGGTCGTCGATGTTCACGCCCAGGCGACGGGCCCAGGACGGGTCGAGCGCGTGCTCGGCGTCGATAAACGCCGCGACGCCGCCGTCCTTTTGCGCGTGGGCGGCGACCGTGAGCGCGAGCGTCGTCTTACCGCTGGACTCGGGGCCGAACACCTCGACGCTGCGGCCGCGTGGGATGCCGCGTCCGCCGAGCGCCAGATCCAGCGACAGCGCGCCGGTGCTGATGCCCGGGATGTTCATCGCGGCGTTTTCGTCCAGGCGCATGATCGCGCCCTTGCCGAAGTTGCGTTCGATCTGCCCAACAGCCAGGTTCAATGCCTTGGCCTTCTCAGGATTCGTCTCGGTCTTCGCGGGAGCGGTGGGGGCTTGGGTCTTCGCCTCGCTCTTGGGATCACCCTTCGAGTTGTCCTTCTCGGGGGCGACGACCTCAACCGCGCCATCGGTCTTCGAGCGCGACGCGGGAGCGGAACCGGCGGGAGCCTTCGTGCGTGCCATGGGGCACCTCCAATTGTCTTCGGCGTGCCGTGGCCTGCGGGGGCTGACCCTGTTTCGGGTTCCCCAGCCGGGCGTCACACCGCTGCAGCGCGCGTGGCCTGGGCGTGGTCCACCGTGACCGAATCGAGCCCAGGGGCCGGGGGCGGCGCTGGTCGCGTGCCCGGCTGGCCGAGTGTACCAGAGCCCGAACAGGCCGTCAAGTGTTTGGGATCCGATCTGTATGAAGTTTCGATAAGTACACGATGGAGCGGGCTCTATGCTGCCGTGAGAGCCAAGGAGGAACGCCCATGCCCGAGACGATCACCATCGATGGCCCGTGCCCGCTAACGGCCTACGTCGTCAGCGATACCACCGGCTGGATCATCGAGCCGGGAGCGCCAAAGCGCGATTGGATGGACAAGACGCCCGGCAAGGGCGCGTACCGCTGTCTGCCGCTGGCGATCGCGAACCAGGCCGGCTGGGTGATCCGCTGCCCGGGCACGGTGTCGATGAAATGGACGGGCAAGGACGGCCCCGACGCGCTGACCATCAAGGCGCACGAGGGCCCGCCACACCTCGCCCAGTTCATCGTGAGCCATTTCGGGAGCGGCATCGTCACGTTCCGCTTGCCGTGGTTGTTTCGCACGCCGCCGAAGATCGGTCTTATGGTGCGCGGGCCAACCAACGAGCCCAAGGACTACGCCGTGCCGCTCGATGGCTTTGTCGAGACCGATTGGTCTCCAAGCACGTTCACGATGAACTGGAAGATCATGAAGCGCGGGGTCGACGTCTGGTTCCGCGCGGGCGAGCCGATCTGCATGCTGCAGCCCTATCCACTGGCGTTACTCGAATGGATCGAGCCACAGACCACGCCGATCCATGCCGACAAGCCCGCTGCTCAGGCGTACAAGGCCTGGGCCGACTCGCGCCAACAGGCCATCACGCGCCACCAGGGCGGCGAAGACTCGTGGCAGAAGGATTACCTCAAAGGACAGACGGCCGGGGGCACCGTTGCCCCCGGCCATCATCGCACGCGCTTGAAGCTCGAGGGATTCGGCTCGGGCTGAGACTTCGCTCAATCGCAGCCCGCGTCGAAGGCGTTCTGGAACGCGAGGAAGTCGAACAAACTGAATCTGCCGTCGCTATCGAAGTCGGCGGCAAGGTCGCCTGAGTCGAACGCGTTCTGGAACGCCAGGAAGTCGAACAGCGACAGGCGTCCGTCGCCGTCGAAGTCGGCGGGGCAGTTCGTGCTCTCGAGCGACAAAACCCAGCTGTCATCAACGCCCGCAGGGTTCGTGCCCACACCGGCGATGGTGCGGCCATCCGCCGAGATCGCGGTGGCCTCGGTCAGCGTCCAACCAAGCAGATCGATGCCCAGCCCGCGAGCAAAGTCGTTCAGGTCTGTGATCCCGGTGTCTTCGGTCCAGATGTATGCGCGGCCGCCGAAGCCAAAGAGGGTGTACGTCCCGACGATGACGCTGCCGTCATCGGACACCGCAAGCGGGAAGCCGCCCGTGCCACCCGCGGGGAAGTCGCCCAGATCGAGCCAGCCGCCGTCTTCGGTCCAGCTGTAGCTGCGGGGCACGTTGCTATCGGTGAATCGGCCGCCGCCGATCAGGACGCTGCCGTCGGGGGTGACGTCGCGGAAGAAGCTGATCGAGGTATCGGCCGGCCCGTCGATGTTTCGTACCGATCCGTCCTCGCTCCAGATCGCGGGGATCAATGGGGCTTCGCCTCCGCCAGGTCGCGTGAAGCCGACGGTGACCGAGCCGTCAGAGTTCGTTCCCGTTGGGATGGCCACGGTCGAGGATGGCGGGATGTCGAGGAACTCGTACCCACCCGACGGCGTCCAGCGGTAGGGGCGTGAGTCGATGAACGAGGTCCCGGCTTCGATCGAGAAGCCCGTGCCGAAGACAGCGCTGCCATCGCCGGTAAGGCGGAGGCGAGTGGTGTCGGGATCGAAGAACGTCCGGCCACCATCCTCGAAGATCTGCGGGATCTCGGTGAAGCCGGAGTCCTCGGTCCAGAAGTATGCGCGGAGCGGGTTGGTGGGAGAACCAGAGCCGACGATCGTCTGGCCGTCCGCGGACATGTCGAACACCGAGGTGACGCACTCACCAATCACGGCGAACGGCTGGATGCCATCACCGCGGTACCAGGTGTAGCCCTGCTGTGAATCGCAGACGCTCGTGCCACTCAGGATCGCGCCGCCGGCAGCGAGCTGGCCGTCGGCCGATATGGCCCGGACGAAGTTGAGCTGCCCACGCGCCCCGGTCGAGCCATCGAGGGAGCCAATCGGGAAGAACTCCTGGCCCTGGGCTGCCGGCGCGGTTGCCAGGGCGAGCCCGGCGGCGAGGCTCAGGAATCCGGCGTGCTTTCGAGTCGAACGGGTCATTTGGGCATTCCTCTCTGTCGTGTCAGGTCGGTCGTATGGGGGAGATATGGGGTCGCTGTCTGTCAGGACATGCTGCCGTGTATTGGCTGGGAAGACGATATGGATACGCCCACAGAAAATTTCTCAGAGATTTTCTGAGTTATGGAAATCCCGCGTCGATCCGCGGCTATAGTCCGTCGTGACCGACACGCCCACATCGGGGTCTGGCATCACCGCGCCCTCGGCGTTTACGGACGCTGGAGGCGGGTTCTTCGGGTCCGAGGTCCATGCGGCGGGGCCTGACCTGTCCGAGGCCGTTCGGGCCGTGCTCGCCGACGTTGGGCTCTCTACCGCCCGCGCCGTGGATGTGGCCGAGCGGCTGAAGATCGACAAGACGCTCGCCTGGCGGCTGACCAAGGTTGCCGAGACAGCCTACCCGTTGTCCGCTCTTGCATCGTCGCCAGCGCCCGCCGGGCTTCGCATCCTGCTGCGGTCCGCGTTGAAGCATGGGCTCTCCGACGCGGGCGCTGCGGCATTGGAACGGGCGATCGGCCAGCTCGAGCGGGTGATCGGCCTGGTGCCCGAGGGTCGATCGGGCCTGATCTCCGCGATCGCCGGCGCGACGTCCCAATCCGAAGCAGCCGATCGCGAAGCGCGACGGAAGATCTACCAAGGCGCAATGCACGTCTTCGGCATGCGCATCGGCGTTGGTTATTCGTGTGAGATTATCACGCCGTCGGCAACGGATCCGATGTCGTGCGACTCGGCCACCGTGAGTGGGTGGGCGGAGCTTCGGCGCGTTCGTCCGGGCTCGCCGATGTTGCTCACGGCGTTTGCGTCGGCGCTTGCCGGCGACGAGAGCGCCGCCCGATGGGCTGGTTCGTTCCGCACGCTTGAGAACGAGCACTCGGACGACTTTGGCGATTACGTCTTGCCTGAGTTCTCGACCCAGCCGCTTCCCGCGCTCGACATCGAGCCGCGGGACAGACAGGTCCTGGTCCGACTGCCGGGTGAGCTTCCGAGCCTCACCGATTCGGTTGATTTGTTCATGGCGCACCGCTCAACCGAGACGTACATGCGCTACGCCGCGAGCGAAGACAAGCCCTACGTGTTCAATCGCTACGCCAGCCGCAGCGCCCGGAAGGTTTGGATCAGCGATCTCTTGCTGCACGAAGACGCCTTCCCCGGAGCCCAACCGCCATTCATGACGTTCCATCTCGGCGGGCTTGGCGCGCTCTCGGGCATCGGTTACACGCCCGAGGACTCACTCGATACGCTGGATTCTCAAGCGAAGATAGAGCACGCCGGGCGGGGCATCGACGGCCTGTACTCACCGCACCTCCCGCAGATTCGCGACGTGCTCCGATCAACGTTCCAGAAGCTGGGCTACGACGAGCGAGACTACACCGCGTGGCGGTTCGTGATGGAGTTCGCGGTGCCGGGGACGGTTGCGGTCCGGTGGATCCGCCTGAGCCCAAAGCCCGAGTGAGAGCTCCGGCCGATCGATTCAACTGGTTATCGCTGAGACATGCGCTATTGAATGAAAACGGGAAGGGCGAAAGCCCCTCCCGATTGATCATTCCATCGTGACTCGGTGGCTTCGTGCGATCAGTCGCAGCCCGCGTCGAACGCGTTCTGGAAGCACAGGAAGTCAAAGAGCGAGAGGCGGCCGTCGTCATCGCAGTCGGCGGCGGTATCGCCCGCGTCGAACGCGTTCTGGAAGGCGAGGAAGTCGAAGAGCGAAAGGCGTCCGTCGTCATCGAAGTCGGCGTAGCAGTCGGGTGTCGCGCAACCGGTGCGACGGACGATGCCGCGGGCCTCGATGGCCGGGTCGCCGACGAGCGTAAAGTTGCCACCAACGTACAGGTCGCCATCCCATACGTGCAGGCCGAAGACGCTGGCGAACGAGCCGCTGGTTGCGGGCTGGCTGGCGGCTCCACCGGCGAGCGGAACCCATTCGTCGCCTTCAAGCTTGGCGACGTACTGGATGTCTGGAACCGCCGTCCCCGAGACGTACAGGGCCGGGCCGGTGCCGTCGTCCCAGACTTTCAGGTCGGTCACCCGGCCGCCAAACTCCTGGCCGATGGCCGACCACGCGACACCATCCCACTTGTACACGCTCGAGAATGGCTGCCCCGGGGCGAAGACGTCGCTGCCGCCAACATACAGGGCCTCGCCGGTGCCATCATCGAACACGGCCATCGCGTTGATCGACGACAGGAAGTCCTCGGGGTTCAAGCCGCCGCCAACCGCTTCCCATTCGGTGCCGTTGAAGCGACCAAACACGGCGGTGTTGGGCGCGAAGCCGATGCTGTCGAAGCGACCGCCGGCGTAGAGCGCCGGGCCGGTGCCGTCATCGAACATCTGGGCAGCAAAGACCGTGGGGCTGAATCCGCCGGTGATGCCAGAGCCGTCACCGATGGGCAGCCACTCATCGCCGTCCCACTGCGCGAGGTCGGCTCCGAATGTGCCGCCGATCTCGGGCCACGCTCCGCCGATGATCAGGTTTTCGCCCTGCCCGACGTCGCCCGTGGTCATGGCCCAGATGCTCTGCGGCGAGGGCAGTTCGGCCGACATTGAGATCCACTCGGTGCCGTTCCAAGCGGCGATGGAGCGGGTATCGGCGACGCCACCCGCGCTGGCGAAGAAGCCGGCGACAACCAGACGTTCCTCGCCAAGGACCTCAAACGGCATGATGTTGGTCAGAAACCCATTGGTGCTGCCGGTGCTGAGTCCGGGCGTGCCGACTCGGTCCCAGGTGTTGGTGTCGCGATCCCACTGGGCCAGGATCGTCGAGCCCGGTACGCCGCGGACGGCGTTGAACGAGCCGCCGACGTACAGGCGCTCCCCGGTGCCGTCGTCCCAGTTCATCATGGGCTGGATGTAGCCGCGGTCGATGCCGGGCAGGCCCAACGAGCCGTCCCAGACGGAGGTGCACTGGCCGGCGGCGGCGAGCGTGAGGCACGGGATGGTCAGCGAGGCGAGGGCGAAGCGGTTCATGGAGCGGGCTCCCATATTCCTTGGATTTGAGTTTCAGTGTCGGGGTCTGTGGGACAGATGATAAGGGAGATCCGACTCGCGGGAAACAGAAAAACGCCCAGAGTTGGGCGTGAAAAGACGGGAATCGCGGGTTTTATCGGCGGTATGCGTGCCCTCGGGGTCGACCGACTAGCAGCCCGCGTCGAAGGCGTTCTGAAAGCAGAGGAAGTCAAACAGCGTCAGGCTGCCGTCCTCGTCGCAATCCGCCGCCGCGTCGCCCGAGTCGAAGGCGTTCTGGAATGCCAGGAAGTCGAAGATATTGAGGCTGCCGTCGCCGTCGAAGTCGGCGTAGCAGTCCGGAGCCGGGCAGCCGCTGCGACGCACCACGCCGTTGGCAGACTCGCCATTCACCGTGCTGAAGCTGCCGCCGACGTACAGGTCGCCGTGCCAGACGCCCAGGCCGAACGCCGAGCCGCCCTCGGCTCCGCCGTCCACGGTGACCCACTCGTCATCCTGCAATCGCGCGATGCGACCGGCCCCGCTCGTGCTCGTCAGGTACAACGCCGGCCCGCTGCCATCGTCCCACACTTCGAGATCGGTCACGACTCCAGCGATGTCCTGCCCGACGGCCGTCCACTCGGTGCCGTCCCACCTGTACACATCCGCGACCGCGCCAAGACCGGTCGGAAAGAAGCTGCGCCCCGCGACGTACAGGGCGGCACCGCTGCCGTCGTCGAACACTTCGAGCTGGCCCGCGTCGCCGGTGATCGAGGTGCGCGTCAGGCCGGCGCCGACCGGCTCCCACGCTCCGTCGCGGAATCGCCCGAGGAGCGTCGTACCCGTCGCGCCGTCGATCTCATCGAACCGACCGCCCGCATACAGCGCCGGGCCCGAGCCGTCATTGAAGACGATCGTGCCGAACACGTTGGGCGTGACTAGGCCGGTGAGCGGATCGCCGCTACCCACGGCGGCCCAGTTCTCGCCGTCCCATTGCGCGATGCCGCCCGCCGGCCCGCCGCCAATGCTCTCGAACGACCCGCCCACGAAGAGCCGCTCGCCATCGCCGACGTCGCCGGTCGCCATCGCCCACACGGCGTCCGGGGCGGTGAGCCCAGAGCCCATGTTGCTCCAGACAGTGCCGTCCCACGTTGCGATCGACTGCGTGTCGGAGATGCCGCCCGCGCTGGCGAAGAAGCCGCCGGCCACAAGTCGTTCGGTGCCAAAGACGTCAAAGATGGCCATGCTGGTGAGAAAGCCGTTGGTGCTGCCCGTGCTTAGGCCGGGACTGCCAACGGCGGACCACTCGCTGCCATCCCAGCGGCCGATGAGTGTCGTTCCCGCAGCCCCGCCGATGCTGCCAAACGCGCCGCCGGCAAACAGAGCTTCGCCGCTGCCGTCGTCCCAGACCTGGAACGGCTGGACGTACCCGTCATCGACGCCCGGCACGCCGATGGTCGGGTCCCAGACGGGAACACACTGTCCGGCAGCGCTAGCGGCCACAGCGGTCATCGCTGCCAGCGTGATGGCCCGTACGGGGTCTGTCGTGGTCGTGTGCATGATCGTCTTCCCCTCGTCGATTGATGTCCCAGATGCCAGCTTCAGGGCGCACGCCCCCTCGCTGGGTTGTACCGGAGAGGAGACACCCCCGTTTCACGCACGGCGAGACGAGGAACCTGCAGGGCGATCAGACGCAGCCAGTACGCATCTGGAGAGTGGTTTTTGCCGATACCCAGGGCAGGACGGGCGGGTGTGTACTATCGCTCACGAGCTTAGTGGCGACGATATGGGGAAGCCGCTCGCGAATAGGGAGACCGCGCATGACCACCAACGCGACGCCCGAGGGCGCTTCGATCATCGACGGCCCGAATACCACCCGAGAGACCACGCAAGGCATGCTGGTCATCACGCCCAAGGGCCCGAGCATCACCGAGAGTGACTCGACCAGCGTACTCGCAGAGGTGGTCGGCGACGTCGAGCGGTCCAACGGCCGCGTCCTGCTGGACATGGCGCGCGTCGAGTACATGTCCAGTGCCGGCATCTCGATGCTGGTGCAACTGCGTGAAGCCTGCGCGAACGCCGGCGGCTCGCTGGCGATTAGCGGGCTGGCGAGCCCGATCGCGAGCGTGCTCAAGACGACCAAGGTCGATCGCCTGTTCACGATCACCAAGTCGCGCGAGAAGGCGCTGGCCAAGCTCGGCGATTAGCCCGAGTTCAAACAAAGACGCTCAGCGACGGCCCGAGATCCGCCCACCAAGACGCTTGGGCGGAAGCTTCGTTGGCACAACGCCGCCGGGGAACTTGCTCTCGTCGGCGTCCTTCGGCAGCACCTTGCCCATGCGTTCGAGCGTGCGCTGCTTCGAGCGCTCATCGCGCATCGCATCGAGCTCACGTTTCTGCCGCACGGAATCGGGCTCGGGCCCCGGCTCGAAGTCCGGGTAGGCCATGTACGGGATGTGCGTGTTGATTCGCGTCTCGATCTCGGTGAGCAGCTTGCCCTGCTCGGGCGTGACCAGGCTCCACGCGATGCCGCCGCGGCCGGCCCGCGCCGTGCGCCCGATGCGGTGGATGTAGAGGTCCGGGTCCTCCGGCAGGTCGTAGTTGATGACGTGGCTGATGCCCTCGACGTCGATGCCGCGGCTGGCCAGATCGCTGGCGATGAGCACGCCCAGCTTGCCCGTCCGCAGCTTGCCCATCACGCTGTTGCGCCGGCTCTGACGCATGTCGCCGTGGATGGCCACCGCATCGATGCCCTTGCTTTGCAGGAGCTTCTCGAGGTCGTCGACCACGCGCTTGAGCCGGCAGAAGACGACGGTGAGCGCGGGCTCCTCGTGCGTGAGGAGGTGGACGAGCAGCCGCTTCTTGTCCCAGGGCTGCACGGTGAGGTAGTGCTGCTCGACCACGCTGACCGTCAGCGAGCCGGCCGAGGCGACCAGCTTCTCGGGGTCGTTCATGTACTTCCGCGCGAGCTTCTCGATCTCCGGCGTCAGCGTGGCCGAGACGAAGATGGTCTGCCGGTCCTTGGGGCAGACGCCCAGGATCTGGCGGATGTCCTCGCGGAAGCCGATGTCGAGCATGCGGTCGACCTCGTCGAGGATGGCGACCTGGATTCGGTCGAACCGCAGATAGCCGCGGCGCTCCATGTCCATGACTCGGCCTGGCGTGCCGACAATGATCTCGGGCTTCTGGCTTAGGCGCTTGGCCTGCTTCTCGATGGGCTCGCCGCCGTAGACCGCGCACACCTTCAGGCCGCTGTGCTTGCCGAGCGTTTGCAACTCGGCGGTAATCTGTAGCGCAAGCTCGCGGGTCGGTGCCAGAACGAGCGCCGCAAAACCATCGCCCGGATCCACGAGCGAGAGCAACGGCAGGCCGAACGCCGCCGTCTTGCCCGTGCCAGTCTTGGCCTGCCCGAGCACGTCCTTGCCGGTGAGCGCAACGGGGATGAGCATCGACTGGATCATCGTCGGATGGACGAATCCCTCGTCGTCGATGCCATCGAGCACATCCTCGACAAGGTCGAAGTCATCGAAGGTCACCGACGAGTCGAAGATCGTCTCGTCGTCCTTGGTCTTGGACTTCGATGTGGGCTTCGGGCCGGAACTCGACCGCGCGCCCTTCTTCGAGGGCGCTGGCTTCTTGGAGGTCTTGGATGGCTTCTTCGGCGTGGGCAGAGCGATGTCCTCTTCAAAAATCGGATCGGGGCGAGCCGGGCAGACCGCAGGCTGAGATTCAGCGAGAGCTGATCGAATTGACCTTGGTCCGCGTGACGGTGCTACGCCCGCTGGCAGACTTGGATGTGCCTCGCGACGAGCCCGCGCTACGACGGCTCGAGCCGCTGGAACGCGAGGTCTTCTTGGTCGTCTTCTTGCTGGTCTTCTTCGTGGTCTTCTTGGCCGCGGGAGCCTTGCGGACCGTCTTCTTGGTGGTTTTCTTGGTCGTCTTCTTGGCGGTCTTCTTCGTGGTCTTCTTGGCGGTCTTCTTAGCCATTGGGCTCCCCAGTGCGGCGTGTGCCGCGGGCGTGCGCACCCTCACATCGAGGGCCATGATGCTAGCACGGACGCCTACGCGTTTTCGGCCTCGGGCCTCTTGAAGAACATCGAACCGAAGGTGTACCGGGCCTGGGGGTGCTTGCGATTCAGCGGATAGCGGTCGCCCGTGTCCACGAAATCCCCGCCGACGAGCGGGAGCCCGATGAGGTCACCGAGCTTGTGAGCGTCTTCCATGGTCCGCATGGGAGCTTCCATCGGCCCGTGTTCGCCGAAATCGAAGGTGATGCACAGCATGCCTCCGGGCCGAACGAGCCCGCCCATCCGGCTGGCGACCCGCTCCTGCTCGGGCGGCAAGATGTGCTCGATGACGCTAAAGCAGTACACGCGGTCGAAGCCGGCCTCGGGCGCGCCCAGATCGGCCGCCGATGGACCCTCCTGCCCAAGGTTGGTCGTTCGGCAATCGAGATCCAGGCCCTGCCGGCTCGCCGCATCCATGCTCTGCTGGGTCATCGTCGGATCAATATCGAGGCACACGACCCGATCACCGAGGCTGCCCATATAGAAGATGGGCAGGGTCATCGCGCCGCCGACGTCCAGGCAGTGCAGCTTGCGGCCCTGCTCGCGGGTCGGCCCGCTCGCGCCCGTGAGCGCAAGCCCTCGGCTGTACTCCCACATCTTGTGCGGCCGGACGTACCACCGCTTCTTGACCGCGCCGTTGACGCCCAGCGGCTCGCCCTTGAATCGCCACCGCAGGACCCACTTCTTCATGTCAGCGACGGTGGGCGCGATACGCGGGTCCTTCGCGTCCTCGAATTGCAGCGTTTTGTTCACGCCTTGGAGATCGGTGTGGGCGGGGGCGCTCTGCGGCGTCGCGGCTGGGGCCTGTGTCACGAGCTGTCGCTCCTTCTGTCTCGCTTCGGAGGTTTGTCGGACGCCGACTCCTGCTGGTCCTTGAGTTCAAGCAGGCAGACGTACTTCATAAGGGTATAAGCCGCCATCGCTCCTGCGGCGGCCCAGCCACGCGTGCCGTCCCGATACCCACCGCGCGTGATCGCCTGCCGCACGAACGCGGTGGCTGGAGCGAGCGCGAGCCCGATAGGGCCGACCCGCTTGCCAGCGGCGTGCAGGCTCTGGGCCGTGAGGTGGGCGTGCCCGACGTGCTTGAGCATGAGCTCAGGGAAGCTGGAGAAGCTGTCGTGCCGCATGTCGCCGCGGAGGTCGGCCATCGGCTCGGCAGGATCAACCGGCTTCAATTCGTCGTGCGGGTCGAGTCCCTGCCAGTGGTAGCGGTCGGCTCGCACCAGCCGAAGCCGCCACTCGGGCTGCCACGTGTGCTCAAAGAACCGGCCGCGATAGAACACCTTTCGGTTCATGCGATAGCCCGTGGGCCCGCCATCATCGCCGTTCTCGGTTAGCCCAAGTTCCTCGACGCTCCGGCGCAGCTCGGGCTCGAGCGACTCGTCGCTATCGAGCGAGAGCGCCCACGGCTGGGTGCACTGCTCGAGCGCGAATTGCTTGGTCTTGACATATCCCATCCACGGCCGCTCGATGATCCTCGCCCGGGCCTGCCTCAGCAGGTCGAGCGTGCCATCGGTGGAACCCGAGTCGACCGCCACGATCTCCGATCCCAGGCCGCGGACGCTGTCGAGCGTCCGGCCGAGCGTCGCTTCGCTGTCCTTGCAGACGATCACAACCGAGATCGGGAGGGCCATGGGCAGGGGAGCAAAGCGCCCAAGCCGCGGTAGTTCAACCCCAACACGGTCACGAATTCGGGTTTCGTCCGTCCCACGCCCATATCCTCGCGGCGATGCCCGCACGCCCCAAATGGCACCCCCGGCGGCAAGGCCCGCGCGCTGACGGCCAAGCGTGGGCGGATGCGCTCGGCTCCGAGCCGTGGTCTGACTCGGCCGAGCTGCTCAAAGAAGACGGCGATGTCCGCGTGCTCTCGACCACCCTGCGGGATCGAGCGGTCGTGCTGAAGTTCTACCGGCACGGCGGCCCGCGAGGCCGCGTGAGATCGCGATTGGGCGTGGCCGCGGCGGACCGGCATTGGGCTGGTGCGGCATTGCTGGCGGCCGAGGAGATCCCTTGTGCTGAGATGCTCGCGCTGGCCAGCCGGCGCGATGGCGGCGTCCGCGAAGACTGCCTGATCATGGGCCGGCTGGAGGGCCAGACGCTGCTGCAATGGCTGCGCGATGTGCGAGACGGCCAGGTGCCCATCGCCCCGCAGCACGCCGTTGCGCAGGCGGTAGGGGCGCAGGTTGGCTGCATCTTGGCCGCCGAGCTCCACAACCGCGACCACAAGCCCAGCAACCTGATCGTGCGGTTCGAGGGCGAGCGGCCGATCATCGCGATCGCCGACTGCCAGGGCGTGAAGCGGCTGGAACGCGAGAAGAGCCGCCACACCGTGCGTATGCAGGCCTCGATCGCGCTCGAGCCCATCGGCACCGGCGTGTTGCCCCGGCGGTCTCTCATTGCGATGGCGCTCGCGAGTGCCGTCGCGGCCTACACCGCGCGCCGCTTTGGCAAAGCGAAGCTCGAAGACTCGATGGCCATGAACAGCACCGAGCGTCGGGCCGTCCTCCGATCGCTCCCGCGCGGCACGGCGCTCGCCGCGTGGCCGAAGATCGCCGAGCGCATCGCGATCCATGGCGATCCGACACCCAAGGTCGCTCCCCTCGCCGATCCCAAGGCGACGGAGCAATGAGCCGCAGCGCCGATGTGCCAACCAAGATCTGCGCAACATGTGGCCGTGCCTTCGCGTGGCGGAAGAAGTGGGAGCGCAACTGGGATGACGTGCGATACTGCTCGGACCAGTGCCGGCGCGAGAAGCCGGGCAAGCTCGATAGCCAGTTGGAGTCGGCCATCCTCGATCTCCTCAAGTCCCGAGATCGCGGCGCGAGCATCTGCCCGAGCGAGGCCGCCAAGGCCGTGAAGCCAGACGACTGGAAGCCGCTGATGGAGCGGACACGCCGCGCTGCGAGGCGGCTCGTTCGCGAGGGCAGGCTCACGATCACCCAGGGTGGCAAGCCCGTCGATCCAGACGGGTTCCGAGGCCCGATCCGGCTGCAACTCAGGGGTTAGCGATCCGATGCCGGGTCGATCGCGCTCGCACGCCCGATCGAGCCGTCTCCGAACTTCGCGCGGATCGCGTCGGCCGCCTCGTCGACGCGCGACGCTTGTGCCCGCTCGGCAGCATCGAACAGCCCCGGCCCCTGCGGCGTGCGCAGCTGGCTGGTGCTGACACCGAGCAGCCGCACGGGCTCGAAGCTCTTAACCGCCCACGCCTCGAGCAACGCCAGCGCCTCGCGCACGATCACGCCGCTGTCATGCGTCGGCTCGGCCAGCGTGTGCCCGCGCGTGATGGTCCTGAACTGCCCGTTGCGGATCTTCAGCGTGATCGTGCCCGCCGATCGATCGGCCCGGCGCAGCCGCCACGCGACGCGCTCGGCCAGGTCCACGATCTGCGCGTGGCACTGGTCGAGGGTCTCCAGGTTCTCGCCAAAGGTCCGCTCGTGGCCGATCGACTTGGCGTGGCGATCGGTGACCACCGGCCGATCGTCGATGCCGCGGCAGCGGTTCCACAGGCTCTCGCCCATCGAGCCGAAGAGGCGCTGCAGCGTCGGCAGGTCGAGCGAGCGCAGCTGCCCGAACGTGCGCACGCCCAGCCGCTCGAGCTTGCCCTGCCCGACGGCGCCCACGCCCCAGAGCCGCTTGATCTCCAGGTCGGCCAGCCGATCCTCGACCTCGCCGGGCTCGATGACAACCAACCCGTCGGGCTTGTCCAGGTCGCTGGCGATCTTGGCGACCAGCTTGTTCGGCGCGACGCCGAGGCTGACGGTCAGTTGCGTCTTCTCGAAGACCTCACGCTTGATCTTCATCGCGATCTCGCGGCCGCCGCCGAGCAGGCGTTGGCTGCCGGTGACGTCGAGGAACGCCTCGTCGATGCTCAGCGGCTCGACCAGCGGCGTGACCGACTCGAACACCTCGAACACCGCCTGGCTCGCGGCCTTGTACTTCGCGTAGCTGCCCTTCACGAAGATCGCCTGCGGGCACAGCCGCCGCGCGACCGCCCCGGGCATCGCGCTGTGGCAGCCGAACTCGCGGGCCTCGTAGCTCGCCGCCGCGACAACACCCCGCCGACCCTCGCCACCCACGAGCACCGGCTTGCCGCGCAGCTCGGGGTTGTCACGCTGCTCGACGGACGCGAAGAACGCGTCGAGGTCGGCGTGGAGGATGGTGCGGGTGGGTTCCGGCATCGCCGGGAATCGTACGAGGGCGCACGACAACGCCCGGGCCGAAAGGAGAGCCCAGGCGTCATCGACTCGTGGGGGCTTGGGGGTCCGGCCTTAACCGGCCTGCTGCGCGTCCTCGGGGTCCTCGGGCATGATGCTGCCGACCGGGCCGAAGCTCTGGCTGCCGAAGGGCACCGTCAGCGTCTGGCTCCAGCCGCCCTGCGGGCCGCTGGAGAGGCGGGCCGCGACGCGGTAGCCGACACTCTGGATGCCCGTGGGCACGGCGGTGTCGGTGAACGTCTTGTTCTCGTCGGCGAAGCCGATGAACTCGTACTGGCCAACCACGCCGTCGATGGCCGTGATGCGGCGCTGCACCAGGTACGTTGCGCCGCCGCCGGTGGCGACCTTGAACGTAAGTTCGATCGAGCCGTCGGGGCCGACGGTCGAGCGCTGGTCGGGGGGGGCACCCGGTGCCCCGCGCTCGCTTGGGGTTTTGGGCTCGGGGATGCCGGCCAGCGGGTACACGCCGGGGTCGTTCGTTGTTGTGGCGTAGGCGTCGATGCGGGCCAGGTCGCTGCTGGCCTCGAGCCGCAGGTCGGCGAAGGCGACGTCCTTGGCCGAGGTTGCGTCGCGAGCAGCGCTGCGCATATCGAGCATCTGCTGGTATGCGGCCTCAGCAGCGGCCGTCTTTGCCTCGAACGCGGCGATTTCGCTGGGATCCAATCCGATCTCGGGCGGCCCGCCCTGCCCGCCGGCCCACTGGTTGGCCCGCTGGCGTGCCCATGCGATGAAGGTGGCGTCGGTTCGGGGGATGCGTCCGCTGCTCATGGCTCAGGTCCTCGATGCGGGCCGGCGCGATGCGCCGCCGTTGTGCCCGGGCTCGGCCATCGACGCCGTGCCGATGCTGCCGCCCGTGCCGGTCGTATCGGGTGCACCGGATGGCAGCTTGAGCACGCCCGCGATGGTCGCGACGAAAGAGCGGGGCCCGGCGTCCGGGAACGACACCGCCGGCTCCGATGGCCCGGACCCGCGGCGTGTCCGGGCGTGCCTGGCGTCGCTTGGAGTCGCTTTCTTTAGAGGAAGAAGCTACGGGCAGCCGGTGTCGAAGGCCGTCTGGAAGGCCAGGAAGTCGAAGAGCGTGAACTCGCCGTCGCCGTCGAGGTCGGCGATGGGATTCGCCGCGTCGAAGGCGTTGAAGAAGGCCAGGAAATCGAAGAGGGTCAGGCGGCCGTCGGCGTCGAGGTCGGTGATGCAGAGCAGGCAGTCTAGTTCGAAAACGTCGGCCACGCCCTGGTCCTGGCCTATGACGACCGTCTCGCTGCCACCGACGACGAGTTCGGTGCCGCTGAGGGCGACCGCCTCGGCGTAGTCCCAGGCCGAGATCTGGATCGTAACACCTGTAGCATGTTTCCATGATCCAGACGGCGCGCGGCGGTACATGTGCGCGGCCCCGATGCCCAGACCCGGCCCGAGGTACTGCGAGGGAGCGCCAACAACGATGGCGTCACCGACCACGTCAACGCTCCAGCCAAATTGTGCGCCATCGGTAAGGGGTTCGGGCAGCAGCCGCGTCTGGAGCTCCCACGAGCCGTCAACCAACCCGAAAACGTACGCAGTGCCGACGTTTTGCAGTCCAGCAATGTCGAGGCTCCTGGCACCAGCAACCAGCGTCCCGTTGTCGATCGCAAGGGACGATCCGAGCCGGGGGCCCACGACGCCGTCGGGTAGTTGTACGAGCTTCTGGTACAGCACGGGCACGCCATCGGCGTCCCACTCGTAGACGTAAACGGCCCCGTTCTGTCGTCCCGAAATGTCTTCACCTGGCGCCCCAATGAACAAGAACCGCTCGTCCATCGCGATATCGTCGCCGTAGTCGGCGCGCGGCACGCCCGGCGGCGGCTGCTCGAGCTGGGCCACCTCCTCCCACACGCCGCCGTCGCGCTCACGGAACACCAGCACGTCGGTGCCCCAGTTGGACACCGCCGCCACGCCGCCGTGGATGGCGACGTTTGCGCCCCACGGCGAGAGCGACGCGATGTCGGGCGAGCCGAGCTCGGCGATCTCGTGCCACCGCTCGCCATCGAACTCATAGATCAGTGCGCCGCCATAGCGCGCGGGGCGGCCGCTGCCGGTGATGAACCGGTCCTCGTGCAACGCGACGTTGCCGCGTCCGCCCCCGGGCACGGCGTGGCTGAATACCCACCGGCCCGTCGCCGGATCCTTGCGATACGCGTAGATCTTCGCCCCGCCCGCGCGATCCGCCACAAGCAGGTGCTCCTCACTGATGGCCACGTCCACGCCGAACTCCAGGCGCTGGTCCTGGAAGTCGGGGAAGAAGCGCTGCGAGAGGCAGGGGTCGACCGGCTGGGCCACGCCAAGGGTCGTGGCAAGACCCAGGCCGGCTGCTGAGAGGGACTTATGCATACACACAGTATCGCCGATGGTCTGGGCCCGTGCAAGAGGGAGATCCACGATTTCTACATCCTGACTCGTGGGCACAACTGACCAATTCAGAAAAGCACCGGCCGGATCGTTGACATGTTGTGGTAAGGTCCTTGGCGTGGTCGCGTGCGCGACCAATGCACACTCGTGAAGATCTTACAAAGAAGGGGGTCACCGATGGAACGATTCGCACGCCATCTGGCGAATGGCATGGCCGTCTGGCGCTTTTCGTGGGCACCAGCGATCGCGCAGGTCGAGGAGGTCGCCCGCATCGCCGACGACGACGACGAATTCGGAGACAAGTCCACCGATGCCGCGGTCGGGGTCGGCGAGGAGGCGATCGTCGTCACGACCAACCACGGGCTCACGCTCCTAGACAAGTCCGGCACGATCCTGGCCAATCCGAAGATGACCGACAGCGGCTTCCCGTTCCTCCGAGTGGGACGACAGAAGCCACCGCCCGCCGCCCCGATTGATCCGCCTTTTAGCCGCTGGTTCGACGGACGCGTGGACTACGACCCCGTGCACAATCGCCTGTGGATCAGCTACAGCGAGGAGAACGCGTCGACGGGCATCGACAACATCTCTCCTTGGCACCTGGCCGTTTCGCGGGACATGACCGGCTCGAACGTGCTGGACACGTTCGGCGACCTCGACTGGTGGTTCTACACCGGGCTGGACGATGCCGTGCCGGCACCGATCGGCAACGGCGGGCCGGCGTTCAACATGCAGGATCTGGATATGGATCGCTATGAGGATGGTGAGCCGCACAACCCGATCCCGGCCGGCCCGACCCCGCCGGGCGGCGGGCCAATCGTTCAATTTCGCAGCGCGATCTTCGACCTTCCGGTGATCGCCGTCGACGACGAGTTCGTGTACGTCACCTGCTTCGGCCAGGACCGCGATGACCTCGCAGCGGAACCGGCGTTCCAGTTCCAGAGCATCTTCATCCTTCCGATCGAGTTCGAGGAGGGCGGGGTGACCAAGTCGATGCTCGACGGGCACAAGACGCCCGACGACCTGATCACCAGCATCCGCCTGATCGACCTCGACCCCGACGACGACATCGACGACCACGAATCGGACTTCCACTTGCGGCACTACGCCGTGCAGGAGCCCTTCGAGCAGGAAGACAACGCGCAGTTCTTCCTGTCGGTTTCGGACGAACAGACCGGCACCGTCTTCGATCGCATCCGGCTGTGCGGGCTGTGGTTCGACGACACGGCGCCGAGTCCGACCGACCATCGCTGGCGCCTGACGCAGCACCTCAACACGACCTCGCTCGACCTGGAGGGCATGGAACTCGCTTCGAGCTTCCAGTTCTTCTATAGCCGCGGGGGCTATGAAGTTCAGACGCCCGACACACGCACGCCGCCGGCGAGCTTCAACCCCGCGGCGGTCGGCGCCTTCATCTCGTCCGCCGTTCTGGTGAAGGACGCCAATGGAGCGCCCCGGATCTTTGCCACGCACCATGTGTACACCCAGGACGCCATGGGAGACGTCGACGGCGTGCACGTGCAGTGGTACTACATCGACCCGGACCTCAACGACTTTCGGAAGGTACAGGACCCGCCGGTGTGGACGCCGCAAGTCCTGGAAACCGGTCGCATCAGCTCCGATGGTACGAACGCCGGCGACTGCTATTTTCCGTCCATCGGCGTGACCAAGCAGGGCGTGGCGTACATCGAGTACACGTTTTCCAACGGCACGACGTGGCCCGAACTGCGCCGGGTCCGGCTCAACAGCAGCTACGACGCGGTGGTGGCGGGTTCGAACGTGCCGGTCGTCGCCGGGCCCTCCAATCTGGCGTACTCGCCCACCAACAACAGGTGGGCCGACTTCAGCGACATGCAGGCCGACCCGTTCACGTGTGACCTGTGGTCGGTACACACGCTCGTCCACGACGACGGGAGTAATCCCTCAACGATCACGGACATCGATCTCCGCGACGTGTGGCTGATCGAGAACGACATCTCGTGCAACAACGCCAACCTCAACGGCGACCTCCAGGTCGATTTGTATGACATGTCGATGTTTGCGGACCTCTTCGCCACCGGGGCCCGCCGGGTGGACATGGACACCGACGGCGATACCGACGCGGCCGACGCCGTCCTGTACCAGGCGGCCTACGACGCGGCGACGGGCCCCTAACGCCGCCGGCGCGATACGTCCGCATATCCACAACCGCCCCCACGCCGCGCCTGGGTGGTTCTGGCCATCCACGGGGCCCGAGAACCGCCGGCCCGAACGATTCTGGAGCGGTCACGGATCGTTCGGGCCGGCTCGCGGATCGCTTGGGACGGCGTACGGGTGGTTCGCGCGGCCTTTCGGAGCGCCTCGGACCGCCCACGAACCCCGGCCGACAGCACGCGAGTTACGCCCGATCGCCCGGGAGCGGCCCATGCTCCTTCGGAGGCGCCTCCCGACCGGTCGGGAACGCCTCCCGACCGGTCGGAAACGGCTCCTCCGCGGGTCCGATCACGTCTTCCGGCCCGGCCCGATGTCGACCGTGGCGACCGCATGATGGGGTAGACTCGGCTGATGGACCGGCGAACGGCTCGGGGGATGGCGGCGCTCAGGGCCCGGCGGGAGGACGGGCGGCCGCGCTGGCGGCGTTGGCCGGCGGTGTACTTCTCGATCGGCGTCGTGGTGGCGGCGTTCTTCGGGCGGCTGATCTTCGAGACGGTCTTCGACCTCGGCGGCACGAACTGGCAGACCGCGACCGCCGCCAGTTGGTCGCACCCCTCGCCCGGGTTGAGGGGCGGCGCGCCGTTCGGGCTGCTGTTCTACGAGTTGCATCGCACGGGTGCCGGGCCGTTGCTGGATCGCACGGCGTGGACGTTTACTTTGGTCGAAGGCGGGGTCTCACTCGCCCAGCCCGATCCGGCGGCGATCGCTCGGGCCGAGTCGGCGCTGCGCGCGTCTCTTCAGACCCACCCGACCCGCGTGACGTCTTTTGACGAAGGGCTCGATCCTAGGCCCGTGGCCCTGGACCTGCTGCAGCGTGGCCAGCTCACAACGGTCGTCATCGATCGCCGGGCCCGCGCGTGGAACATCGTGAACGGCGCCGGGCTCGCGGTCGCCATCGCGGCGGCGATCCATCTGCTGGCGGCGCTGGCCATGACCGTCCACGGCAAACTGCACGGGGGCGCGCGGGGCGTGCCCGCGTTGTCGCGCTTGCACGCGGTGGTGCTGCTGGCGTGCTGCGTCCTGCTGCCGGCGACCGGCGTGCTGTGGTTCTTCTGGTGGCTGATGCCCGATCCCTGGTGGGCGTACACGTTCGCGCCGCTGGCTGGTCTGGCGATCGTGCTGCTCGTATGCCTGCCCAGGATCGCCGCCCGCCTGCGCCGCGCGTCGCTCGCGGGCGACTTCGTGTGCACCGCCTGCATGTACGACTTGCGCGAACTGCCCGCGGCCGGCAACTGCCCCGAGTGCGGCCGGCCGTACGAGCGCCAAGCAACAGCGAGCGCCTGGGGCTCGATGCGGGCCTGAGCGCCCTCCGGCGAGGAACCGGGCATGCGGGCGGCGGAACGGGATCGGCACGCGGGCCGCGTACCGTATCGGCCGACGTTCCAGACCCGAGCCCCCGCCCCATGCCCACCCTCCTCTCCGCACGCAACCTGACCAAGGCCTACCCCTCGAAGACCCTCTTCGAGGGCGTGTCGGTGCACGTCGAGGACGGCGAGCGGCTGGGGCTCATCGGGCCCAACGGCGGGGGCAAGTCCACGCTCATGAAGATCCTCGCCGGAGACGCCGCTGGCGTGGAACTGGTCGAGGCCGACTCGGGCGAGATCGTGCGGCGGCGCGGGCTGCGGGCGGCGTACATCCCCCAGGACGATGTGTTCGCGCCCGGGGCCACGCCGATGTCGGTCGTGCGGCGCGCGGTCGAGGCCGAACGCGAAGCGCACGGGCATGACGATCACGACCACGGCGACCACACGGACGCCGGCACGCGCGCGGCGATCGTGCTGACCAGGCTCGGCTTTGCCGACCACGACCAGCCGGTCGAGACGCTCTCGGGCGGCTGGCGCAAGCGGCTGTCGATCGCCCGGGCCCTCGTCGGCGAGCCCGAGTTACTCCTCCTCGATGAACCGACCAACCACCTCGACCTCGAGGGCGTGCTGTGGCTCGAGGGCTTCGTGCGCAACTCGCCGATGGCGATGGTGTTCGTGACGCACGACCGGCGCTTCCTGGAGAACACCGCCACGCGCATCATGGAGCTGTCGGCGGCCTACCCCGGCGGCGCGTTCGAGGCCGCGGGCAACTACAGCGAGTTCGTCCGCCGCAAGGACGCGTTCCTGGAGGCCCAGAAGGCGGCCCAGTCGGCCATCGCCGGCAAGGTCCGCCGCGACACGGCCTGGCTGCACCAGGGCGTCAAGGGCCGCGGCACGCGCAACCACAGCCAGGTCAAGGCCGCCGCCGAGCGGAAGCAGGAGCTGCAGGACACCAGGGACCGCAACGCCGCGCCCACGAAGACGACGACGATCGAGTTCGACGCGACCGAGCGGCGGACCAACAAGCTGCTGACGCTCCGCGCGGTCTCCAAGCAGCTGGGCGACAAGAAGCTGTTTGAAGGACTGGACCTCACGCTGACCCCCGGCCAGCGGCTCGGGCTGATGGGCGTCAACGGCTCGGGCAAGACAACCCTCATGCGCCTGATGTCCGGCGACATGCAGCCCGACTCGGGCACGATCAAGCCGGCCGACGACCTGAAGATCATCACCTTCAGCCAGCACCGCGATGCGCTCTTCTTAGAAAATGGGCAGGAGCAGAGCCTGCGCGACGCGCTCGGCCCCGTCGGCGACACCGTGCACTACCGCGGCGCGTCGGTGCACATCACCGGTTGGGCAAAACGCTTCCTGTTTGAGCCCGAGCAGCTGCCCATGCGCCTGGGCGATCTGTCGGGAGGCGAGCAGGCCCGCGTGCTCATCGCCAACCTCATGCGCTCGCCCGCCGACGTGCTGCTGCTGGACGAGCCGACCAACGACCTGGATATCCCGTCGCTCGAAGTGCTCGAGCAGGCGCTGCTGGAGTTCGCCGGCGCGATCGTGCTGGTCAGCCACGACCGATTCCTGCTCGAACGCATCGCCACCGAGTACGTGGCGCTGGATGGCAGTGGGGGCGCGAAGTGGTACGCGTCGATGGAGCAGTGGCAGTCGGCCGCGCGCAAGGCCGAGCGGGCCGCGGCCGATCGGGCGGAACCCAAGCCGACAGCGAATGAGCCGAAGAAGGCGAGCACGACCAAGCCCGGCAAGCTCTCGTACAAGCTCCAGCGCGAGTACGACGGCATGGAAGAGGCGATCCTCGAGGCCGAGGGCGAGCTCGAAGCGTTGCAGGCGGCCGCCGACGATCCGGCGCTCGCCACCGACCACGCGCGGGCGGCCAAGGCGTACGAGCAACTTGGCGCGGTCCAGAAGAGGGTGCAGGACCTGTACGCCCGGTGGGCCGAGCTCGATGCGATGCGCGGCGGCTGACGCGACCAGCCGTGAAACCCGGGGAGGCCCGAGGCCCGATAGGCGGCGGTCGCGCACGGGACGGTGCGATCCGGAGCCGTACCATGCCCCCTTGTGAGGAGGTCTGACATGATGCCCGCCGCCGCTTCCCATCGTTCGCCGCTCATGCTCGTGGCGATGCTCGTCCTGGGGCTGTGCGCCAGCCTTGCGCCCGCCGCCGAACACCTGAACGACGTCGATCGTGCCAACGGCCTGCTGCGTCGGGCCGAGGCCAACCTCGAGTCGGTGGCCGCCAGCATCCGCGGGCGAACGTCCCCGCCCAGGGGGTCGGCCGGCAAGCTGCTCATGCAGCGGCTCGAGAGCGCGCTCGGCGACATCAACGCGGCCAAGGCCGAGCTCGAGAAGGCTCCCGCCGATGCCGAGGGCCGTGCGGCCGCGGTCGAGCGGTACGCGGCGGCAGCCAACGAGTTCAACCGCCTGCGCGAGTTCATGGTCGGCGACGCCGCGCCCCTCGAGCCCGAGACGGACACGGGAACGCGGCTGGACTACCAGCAGGAGCAGCTGCTGCGAAACGCGATCTTCCACATCCGCGAGGTCGAGGGCAACGCCCAGGTCCTCACCGAGCGCACCGAGGCGATGAGGGCCATCCAGGACCAGCTGGCGATCGATTTCCGCGACGTCGACGCGCTGCTCGGCGTGGTCGCCAACGCCGAACGAAAGACCGGCTTCGCCAACGACACGCTCGTGCAGCTCCCCGAAGACGGCCGGGGCGTGCCCGCTGCGCGGCAGCGACTGAACACTGCACGGGCCAAGGTCACCGTCGCGACCGACTACCTGCGTCCCCTCGACGCGCGGCTCAAGGATCTCATCAACCCCGCGAACTATCCCGAGTTCGAGGCCGACCACAAGCGGCTACGAGAGCTTTCGATCATGTTCGCCCGGCCCGAGATCCTCGAGACGGATCTCCCGATGGCGGCCGAGACCATCCCGCAGTCCCAGCCGGCCTACGACGAGGCGATCCGCCTGGCCCGCAAGTACGCGCGGCTCATCCAGCAGCGCACCGCCCAGGGCGAGCGCATCGAGGGCGTGGGCAACGGCTTCCTCAAGAACCACGCCGCGTTCATGGAGCGGGCCCGCGCCGAACAGCTCGCCCTGCCCGGCAAGATCCGCGAGGATCTGGCAACCGCCCAGCGCTACGCCGACGAGGCGGTCGCCGAGCAGAAGCCGGCCTGGTTCAACGGCGGCATCCCGCAGGTCATGGGCTTCGCCGATGCAAAGGTCACCCTGCTCGCGTCGCTCGACGCCACGGCCGGCGCGTCGATGCGCGAGCAGTACGACGCCACGCAAGCCAGGCTCAAGACCCAGGCCGACCAGCTGCGCGAGCTGATCATCCGCGAGAACACCATGCCCGCCGACAACTACACCGGTGAGGATCGCGACAAGACGATCGCGATAGCCGTTAGCGGTTGGAAGGTCCAGCAGGACGAGTTCGAGGTCCTCAAGGTCCGGATCCCCGCCGAGGCGTGGAAGCGTGAGACCAAGTGGACCTACAGCAACGGCACATGGTACTTCTCGGATCGCTCGCGGCTGCAGGTCCGCCTGCTCGTCGCCGACCACGAGAACCCCGAGCTGGCGATCGATCGCCCCGTCAACGTCATCAAGGACCACCAGGCCGGCGACACGATGATCGGCGTGCCGATGTGGGGCTTCGAGGACGAGCTGCCGCCGAGCAGCTACATGCTCCGGTCGAACATCAAGTAGTGCGCGACGGCGCGGGCGAGGGCATCAGGCCTTGGCACCATTCACCCAGACCCGCTCGACCGGGTTGGCACCGAACGTGTGGGCCAACTCGCGCTCGCTGTGGTGATGAAGCAGGATCGCGTCGGCGCTCGAGCCTGGGGACAGCGTGCCACGGTCTTGCAGCCCCAGCATCCGCGCCGGCGTGCGCGTTGTCGCGACGATGGCCTGCTCGGGTGAGATCGGCGGCTCGCCACAGAACCGGCACGCGAGCGCGATGGCCATCGGCATGCTCGGGCACGGCGCGCTGCCCGGGTTCAGGTTTGTCGCGAGGCACAGCTTCGCGCCATGATCCACCAGCGTGCGCGCATCCGCGTACCGGCGATCGACATGAAACCCGCTGCACGGCAGCACAACCGCGTGCGTCTCGCTCCGGGCAACGCGCTCGAGCAGCGATGTGTCGCTCGCTTCGAGATGGTCCACGCTCATAAAGCCCCGCTCGAGCGCCGCCTCGACCATGCCCATCGATGTGAACTGGTCGGCGTGCACGCGGCACGTGTGGCCAGCAGCCGCGGCCTTGTCGAACAGCTCGAGGCACTCCTCGAGATGCCAGGCCGCCGGCTCGGCGTACGCGTCGACGGCGATGCCCGGGAATTCGGCGGTGACGGCTGGCAGCGTCTCGTCGATGGTCGTCCGAATGAACCGCTCACGCGGGACGTCAGGGTCGAGCGCGTGGCCGATGCACGCGGTGGGCACGACAACACCCTCGAACCGCTCGCCCGCGTCGGCGATCGCGCGGAGCATCTTCAGTTCGTCGTCGGTCGACAGGCCGTATCCGCTCTTGACCTCGACGACCGTGGTGCCGAGCGCGAGCATCGTGCGCAATCGCTCGAGCAGGAGATCCGCGAGCTCTTGCTGCGATGCCGCGCGCACGGCACGGACGGTGCTCATGATGCCACCGCCCGCCTCGAGCAGTTCGAGGTACGACGCGCCCGCCAGCCGCGCCGCCCACTCGTCGGTGCGATCCCCCGCCCAGCACGCGTGCGTGTGGCAATCGACGAACGCCGGCATGAGCACGCGACCATCGGCGTTGATATCGGCGCTTCCGATCGGTTCGCCAGCGCGGACCTCGTCGATTCGACCGTTCTTGAAGCAGATCCAGCCGCGTTCGATGACGCCGAGTTGGCCTTCACCGAGTGACGGATCGAGAGTCAGGATTCGGGCGTTGGCGATGGTGGTCATGGCTGCGCCAAGCTCATGTGCTGCACGGCATGAAGAAAGAGATACGCGGCGAGCCGTGTGGTGCGATCTCCCTCGTCATGTGGGGGACTCAGCTCCATGATGTCAAAGCATCGCAGGTGACGGGAGCTCACAACCCGGCTGATCCAGAGCGGAGCGGTGAACGCTGGTTCGCCACACGGTGCTGGAGCGCTCACGCCGGGCGCGTGTGACGCATCGAGTGCGTCAAGGTCGAAGCTTGCAAAGTACGACTCCGTGTGCGGCTCGCTTGGGACTTGAGGAATCTCACCGCCATGCGAAAGGAACCACTCGTAGTGATCGCGGCTGTTGGCCTTCGCGTCCATGCCCGTATTCAAAAGCCGTGTCACTCCGCATGCCTCGATGAGTCGACGGAACGGCATCCCGGAACCCTGGCGCTCTCGGACATCGAGATGCGGGTCGAAGTACTCGCCCGTGCGTGGCTTCAGGGTATCCGGCGATCCTTCGATCACGCCACGAACGAACGCGAAGGTCAGGTCGTGGCCGCCGCCGAGACCAATTGGCAGCAGTCCTGACATCGTGAGCGCCTTCGATGCCTCGCTCACCCGACGGTGTGTTTCGTCGAGGTCATCGCCCGCAGGAAGCACATCGCCCGCGTCGTACACCGCCGGCCAATCGAACGTCGCCGGTCGCTCGACACCCAGTCGCGACAACACCCGCCGGATCGCGCTCGGCCCTTCCTTCGCGCCCGGCCGTCCTTTGTTGAGCGTCACACCCGTGTCGTCCGGCATGCCGAGGATCACGACCGCACGGCGCCCGTCCGGATCGGGCCGGTACTCGCCGATCGGCTTCACCGTGCTCGAAAACCGACCATTATGCGGCTCGATCGGCGTCTCTGGCGGTGTGGCGAACGGAACTTCCATCGGATCACTCTCACGGCGTGAAGTACGTCTCCGCCCCCGGACCCACCGGCAAGCCGAAGCCGAACACCCAGACATAAAACAGGATGATCCAGCAGACGAGGAACGCGATCGAGTAGGGCAGCATGGTCGCGATCATCGTGCCGATGCCTAGCTTCTTGTCGTACCGCGCGGCCACGGCCAGGATCAGCCCGAAGTAGCTCATCATGGGCGTGATGATGTTGGTCGTGCTGTCGCCGATGCGATACGCCGCCTGGATGACCTCGGGCGAGTACCCCACGCCCATGAGCATGGGCACGAAGATCGGCGCGGTCGCCGCCCACTGGGCGCTTGCGCTGCCGAGCATGAGGTTGATGAAGCAGCACATCAGGATGAACGGGATGAACACGATCGGCGAGTCGATGCCCAGCGCCCGGATGCCGTCGGCCCCGACGACCGCGAGCATGCGCCCGAGCCCGGAGTAGTTGAACATCGCCACGAACTGGGCCGCGAAGAAGACGAGCACGATGTACAAGCCCAGCGTGCTCATGCCGTGGGCCATCGCGTCAATAACGTCGCGGTCGTTCTTCATCGTGCCGACCGCCCGGCCGTAGACGAAGCCCGGGATGATGAAGAAGACGAAGATCATGGCGACCACGCCGCGGAGGAACGGGCTGGGCATCAGGCCGCCGGTTTCCTGGTTGCGAAGCACGCCGTAGCCGGGCAAGGCCGTCAGGGCGCTGTTGAGTGCGTTGTCCGTCGTGATGCGGAGTGCGCGCTTCTCCACTGGTCCTTCGGCTTGGGTACGAAACTCGAGCTGCTGGGCTTCGTCCGCCTCGAGATACTGCGTGATGGTGACGTCCGGCGCGACTTCGACCTTCTGGGTAAGTTGGGGCCCGGCGACGTAGGCGAACGCGAGCGCCGCAACCAGTGCCGCGATTCCTGCACGCACAAGACCACGCTTCTCATCTTCTGTGAGCTTGCCGAGCGTTGGATCCTTCTCGATGCTCTCGTCTGCGTTGGCCGCGTCATATGCACCAAGCCGCGGCTCGACGATGAACGTGGTGACCGCCCATCCCACGATCGTGATCATGAATACGCTGATAATCATGAAGAACCAATTGACGGCCGCGTGTACCTCGTAGCCGGGCGACACGATCTGTGCGGCTTCCTGCGTGATGCCAGCCAGCAGCGGATCGATCGTCCCGATTAGCAGGTTTGCGCTGTATCCGCCGCTCACGCCGGCGAATGCCGCGGCGAGCCCCGCCATCGGGTGACGTCCAAGGGCATGGAATACGACCATCGCCAACGGAATGAGCACGACGTAGCCCATCTCACTGGCGATGTTGCTCTGCACACCAGCGAACACAACCACGAGCGTCACGAGCTTCGGGGGCGCCGAAAGGACCATGCCGCGGATGACCGCACCGAGCAAGCCACTTCGCTCGGCAACCGCCACGCCAAGCAGCGCCACGAGCACCGTGCCCAGCGGCGCAAAGTTCGTGAAGTTCCTCACGAGGTTGGTCACGAGCCAGCGGAACCCATCGCCGCTCATGATGCTCGTCGCGACGATGGTCTCTTCCTCGAAGCCGCCGCCCGGCAAGGGGCGCTCGAACACGACCTCCCAGTTGGCCCAAGCCGCGATACCGCTCACGACCGCCACGATGCACGCGAGCAATGCGAACAGCGTGACGGGGTGCGGCAGGCAGTTTCCGAGCCACTCGACGATGCGTAAGAACGTCGCGAACGCGCGCCCTGGCGCGCCCAGCACGGACTTGGATCGACCGTTATGGGATGGTGCTGGTTCGGGCATGCCCGAGGGTACGCCGAGTGGGTCGCCCCGCGAATACCATTGGTCATGCCGGATCCTGTTGAGTCGCGTTCCCCTTCCAACCAGCCCATCGACGCTTCTGCCCTCTTCCACGCCGCGGCCGACCTCGCCGCGAACTACCTGAGCCAGAGTGCGGACCCGAAGAACCCGGTCACGCAGAATCCGCCGCCCAGCGCGATCCACCAGAGGGTGCCGCTGAAGCTCGACGGCCCGGCGACCTCCGTTGAGGACCTGCTCGCGCAGGCCAAGGACCTGCTGGAATTCTCGGTTCGCACGACCAGCCCGAACTTCTCCAACCAGCTGTTCAGCGGCTTCGACCCCGTGGCCATCGTCGGCGAGTGGCTGTCGGCGGTCATGAACGCCTCGATGTACACCTACGAGGTCGCGCCCGCGATGACGCTCGTCGAGCGCGAGGTGATCGCCCGCATGGGCCGTGCCGCGGGCTGGGACGCGTGCGAGGGACTGTTCACCCCCGGCGGGAGCCTGGCGAACCTCATGGCCATGCTCATGGCGCGGCAGCGCGCGCTGCCGACGGTCAAGGCCAACGGCATGGGCGACGCGCGTCCGGTCATCTTTACCTCGGCCGAGTCCCACTACTCAGTCGCGCGTGCCGCGGCGATCCTTGGGCTGGGTGCCCAAGGTGTTGTCGACGTCCCGCACGATCGCCACGGCCGGATGCGCCCCGACGCCCTCGCGCACGAAATTGCGCAGGCTCGTGCGAACGGTCTGCTCCCGATGGCCGTTGTCGCGACGTCGGGCTCCACGGTCTTCAGCGCGTACGACCCGATCGAAGCGATCGCCGACATCACCGAGCGCGAAGGGCTGTGGCTCCACGTCGATGGCGCTTACGGTGCGAGCGCCCTGCTGAGCGAAACCCGCCGCGAACTCATGCGCGGCATCGAGCGAGCCGACTCTCTGACGTGGTGCATCCACAAGATGCTCACCGTGCCGCTGAGCGCCTCGGCCATCCTCGTTCGAGACCCGGGCCTGCTGCACAAGTGCAACGCCGTGCACGCGGAGTACCTGTACCACTCCGACAGCGAGGAGCAGGATCTCGACACCGGCGAGATGAGCATCCAGTGCGGCCGCCGTGTCGACGCGCTGAAGGTCTGGCTCGCGTGGAAGGCCCGGGGCGACGCCGGCATGGCCGCGATCGTCGACCGCAAGTTCGAGCTCGCCTCGACCATGCGACGGCTGGTCAACGAACGAGATCGCTTCGAGCTGCTCGCCGATCCGGACGACGTCGGCGGTGGCTGCAACACCTGCTTCGTCTACCACGCCCCGTCGCTCGACGACCTGCCCGCCGACCAACGGCGCAAGGCGCTCGACGCCTCGACCCACGTGTTGCGAGAGCGGGTCCGCCTCCGCGGCCGAGTGCTGACCAACTACGCGCCGGTTTATGGCGTGCGGGCCTTCCGGCATGTTTCGGCCAACGACCGGGCGACCGAGGCCGAGCTGGCCCTGATCCTCGACGAGATCGAGGCGGTGGGGGAGTCGCTCGACCTGGCGCCCCTCGCGGGCCCGCAGACCCTGCCAGTTCCCTGATAAACGTTGGCTCATCTCCCCTGGCAGCTCGATAACCGGTCCTGGCCCGGGCTTTCTCTGTTGCGCAGCTTCTAGAGGGGCTGTATGCTGGAGAGAGGCCGCCGTGGGGGCTCCCCGTCGGCCGCGATACCTTCCCGGATCACGAGAGACGAGTCGAGAGACGCCAAGAGAATCAGAGGAGATCTCCAGATGCCAACCTCCACGTCCACACGTGGGGCTTCCGCCCCGTCGCGTCGTTCCCTGTTGATGCTCGCCGCCGGATTGGCCACAACGATCGCCGCGACCGCGCTGGCCACGCCCGAGTGCCCGGCCGACATCGACGGCGACGGCGACCTGACGCTGTTCGATTTCCTTGCGTTCCAGAACCTGTTCGACGCCGGCGACCTTGCCGCCGACTTCGACGGCGACGGCAGCTTGACGCTGTTCGATTTCCTCGAGTTCCAGAACCAGTTCGACGCGGGCTGCCCGACCGGCGACGTCATCCAAACCGAACTCGCCGCCATCCCCGTCGACGGCTTCCCGTTCTCGACGTTTGTCGACGCGTTCAACACCGGCACGAACGTCCGCATCGCCGTCGATCCGAACCAGATCGCGGGCATCGCCGGCCAGACCGCGGACGTCTACATCGTTGCCAACAAGAGCGCGGCCGAGTGGGACTCCGACCCGGCCCTGGCCGACGTGCGCGGCGCGCCCCAGTCGGTCGGCTTCGTTGCCGGCAGCATCCAGGACAACACCGTCGTGCTCACCGGTTCGGGCTCGCTCGCCGGCCCGGCCGACGAGGACATCGCCGCCGCATACGACCTCGTTGTCGACGTTGACGGCGACGGCTCGCTGAGCTCGGGCGATCTCATCGACGGCCGCGGCGACCTCGGCGGCTTCGCCATCTTCAAGGACCTGACCGCGCTCGGCCCGTTCGCGACCGCGGCGCCCCTCGACTATGCCGTGTCGTGGCCGGGCATCATCGCCAGCCGCAACCGCCAGCGCACGGTGTATCCGGCGAACATCGCCGACCTGCCGCCGCTGCCGCTCGTGGTCATCAGCCACGGCAATGGCCACGACTACCGCTGGTATGACTTCCTCCAGCAGCACCTGGCCAGCCACGGCTTCATCGTGATGACCAACCAGAACGATACCGTGCCCGGCATCGAGACCGCCAGCACGACCACCTACCTGCACACCGACGCCTTCCTGGGCTTGCTCGACACCATCGGAGGCGGCGTGCTGCAGGGCGAGGTCGACTCCAGCCGCATCATGTGGATCGGCCACAGCCGCGGCGGCGAGGGCGTCGCTCGCGCGTTCACCCGCGTACGCGACGGCCTAGTCACGACCCAGAACTACGACTCGGACGACATCACGCTGGTCTCCAGCATCGCGCCGAACAACTCGCTCGGCTCGGGAAGCACCGAGCCCGGCCTTGTGAACTTCCACCTGCTCTGGGGCTCGGCGGACGGCGACATCTCCGGCGCGCCCTCGGGCGGTGTCAGTTCGTTCGCCATCCACGATCGCGCCGAGGGCAACCGCTACAGCACCTACATCCACGGCGCCGACCACAACGACTTCAACTGCTGTGGCTTCAACGATTTCTCCGGCCCAGCCGGCACCGAGATCGGCCGCCCCGAGGCCCAGCGCGTGCAAAACGCCGTTTACCTTGTGCTCGCCAAGCTGCACAACGAAGAGAGCATCGGCGGTCAGATGGCAACCGAGTACCTCTGGCGTCAGGCCGAGAGCCTCGAGTCGCTGAGCATCAACCCCAACACCGTCGTCGTGCGCGAGTACCGCGAGACGCTCGACGGCGACGATTTCTACATCGATGACTTCCAGACCAACACCGACCTCACCGTCAGCAGCTCCGGTGGCGCTGTCACGCTCTCCGTGTCCAACGCCACCGAGGTGCTCCAGAGCGACGGCGACGGCTCCTACAGCTGGACCGGCGCGCAGCCCAGCAATGGCATGACCCGGGCCACCGGCGGCGACGACTCGCGCGGCCTGGTCTTCGATTGGAACAGCGATAGCTCCATCGAGTTTGAGATCGTGCCCGGCGAGCGTGACTGGACCGACGACTTCTTCCTGAGCTTCCGCGCCGCCCAGGGCACGCGCCACCCGCGGACGGCCGCCGAGCTCGGTGATCTGAACTTCAGCGTCACGCTTATCGACGGCGCTGGCACAACCAGCACCATCCAGACGAGCGTGTTCGGCGGCGGAGTCGAAGAGCCCTACCAGCGTACCGGCTTCGGCACGGGCGCCGGCTGGCAGAACGAGTACGAGACCATCCGCATCCGTTTGGGCGACTTCCAAACGAACGGCAGCGGGCTCGACCTGGGCGACGTCGCGTCGCTCCGCTTCGACTTCGGCCCCAGCCACGGCTCAGCCCAGGGCCGCCTCGGCATCGACGACGTCTACATCAACAACAACCGCGCACCGCTAGGCATCGACTTCGAGGTCCAGGGCCTGCTGCCCGACATCGTCGCCCCCGGCGAAGAGGTCACGATCGAGCTCGAGATCGAGGCGAAGGACGGCGAGGCGCTCGTTGGCGGCTCCGAAGTCCTGCAGTACCGCTTCGATACGGGCGACTTCATCGAGGTCGCGCTCACCGACCTCGGCGGCGGCGTGTACGAGGCGACGATCCCCGGCGCCCCGTGCGGCAGCAACCCCGAGTACTTCTTCCAGGCCGAGGGCACCGTCAGCGGTGCCGTTACATTCCCGCCGACCGCACCGGCCGACGCGCTGACCTACTTCGTGGCAACCCAGACCTTCGTCGTCGATCTCGACTTCGAGACCGCCGACGGCTGGACCGTCGAGAACATCGATCTCGATGATGGCCCGTGGGATCGCGGCGTGCCGGCCGCCGGCGGCCGCGGCGACCCCTTCGCCGACTTCGACGGCTCGGGCCAGTGCTGGCTCACCGACAACGTCGCCGGAAACAGCGACGTCGACGGCGGGCCCACGATCCTCACCTCACCGGTGTACAACCTCAGCACCACGCCCGATGTGCGGCTCTCCTACGCCCGCTGGTTCACCAACGACGACCAGGACGTGGACAGACTCGACGTCGAGGTCTCCAATGACGGTGGATCCACCTGGACCACCATCGAGAGCGTCGGCGACACCGTCGGCTGGGTGAAGCAAACCTGGACCATCTCCGACTTCGTGCCGGTGACCAGCCAGATGCGCTTCCGCTTCCTGGCCACCGACAACCCCAACGACTCGGTCACCGAGGCCGCCGTCGATGCCTTCCAGATCTTCACTCTGAGCTGCCCGTAAGACCGCGCGAGTAACAGCCCGACCCCGAGCGGCCCGTGGAAACACGGGCCGCTTTTCTTAGAGTGCCTCGGCCACGATCGTTGATACACCAAGCGTGCGTCGCGCACGCTCCGCGTCATCGAAGGTCGAGAATCGCCCCACGTGCACGAGGTACAGCACGCGGCCGTCACGCGAGGCGAGTTCCACTCGGGCCGGCCCAAGTCCCGCGCTGCGCACCGCCGATCCGACCTCCGCTACGCGTTGGTTCGCTCGGCTCCGCGTGCTGTACGCCCCGACCTGCAGTGTGTAGCCCGTAGCCACGAAACCGGCACTGGTCCTCGAACCCGCGGGCATCGCACCAACCGCGCGCCGGCGCATGCGCTCCGCATCCGTCGGCCGCCCGGCACGCTCGTAGGCGGTCGCCGAGACACGTGCCGCCTCCCGAGCGTCCTGCCCACTGAGCTGTGCGCTCACGATCTCGAGGTCGCGTGCCGCGCGCAAGGGGTCTCCGGTGCGCAGCTCGATGAGCGCCAGGCCAGCCCGCGCCCTGGCTGCGCGATCTCCGGTACTGCGCGCCACTGGTTCCAACCAACGCTTGGCCGTCGCGTCGTCGCGCAAGGCCTCGGCGGAGAGGCCGGCGACCAAGGCCGCCTCGCTCGAGGCCCCCGGCCGGCCCGCCCTCGCCTGAGCGCTCGCAAGGGCCTGGCGGTACATCCCGGCCTCGTACTGCTCCCGATAGGTCGCCTGGCCGGAGCCGCTGCCAGCCGAACACCCGCCGATCCAGATCGCCCACATCGCCAGGATCAGCCCCAGCAGGGGCCCGACCGACCGAACCAAGGTTAGTGGTTGGTGTACTATCATCACCGATCATTCGCGTCTCGCGCGGCCAGATCCGGGGTCGGCCGCCCGAACGCTCCACGGAGGGACCCAACCTTGAGCATCCAATGGGCCCTGCTGCGCAGCCTCATCCGCCACGGCCGCAAGACGCTGGTCGTCGACGATCGATCCAGCTATACCGGCCTGAAGATCCTCGCCGCGAGCTATTACCTCGCCTCGGAGATCGAGAAGAAGTGCTCCACCGACACCGTGGGCGTGCTCTTGCCCACCAGCGGCGGCTTTCCCATCGCGGCGCTCGCAGGTTGGATGCTCGGCAAGACCGTCGTGCCCCTCAACTACCTTCTCAAGCCCGAGGAACTCCAGTACGTCATCGACCATTGCGGCACCGACACGATCGTCACCGTCGAGCCGATGCTCGAGTTCCTCGGCTACGAGCCCAAGTGCAAGACGCTGCTCAAGCTGGAGGACGTCCGCTTCAAGGGCATGCCCGACCTGCGCTGGCCGGCCCGCTCCGAGAAGGACGACCTCGCGGTGTTGCTGTACACCTCGGGCACCAGCGGCCGCCCCAAGGGCGTCATGCTCACGCACAACAACCTGCTAAGCAACGTCTCCCAGATCGATCGCTTCGTGCGCTTCACACGCGACAACCACCGCTTCCTAAGCGTGCTGCCTCAGTTCCATAGCTTCGGCCTCACGGTCATGACGCTCCTGCCGCTTTTGATGGGCCAGCGCGTGATCTACACGTCCCGCTTCGTTCCTCAGACCGTCATGAAGCTCTTCCGCGAGCACAAGCCCACGGTGTTCATCGGAATCCCCTCCATGTATGGTGCGCTGTTGTCGGTCAAGAGCGCCACGCCCGAGGACTTCGAGCAGGTCCGCTACGCCGTCTCCGGCGGCGAGCCGCTGCCCCAGGACATCTTCGATCGCTTCCAGGAGCGATACGGAATCACCATCCACGAGGGGTATGGCCTGACCGAGACCAGCCCGGTCACGCACTGGTGCCGCCCGACCGAGTTCCGCGCCCATTGCGTGGGCTTGCCGCTTCCCGACGTGTCACAGCGCATCACAGACGTTGAAACCGATCGCGAGCTACCGCCGGGCGAGGACGGCGAGATCCGCGTCAGCGGCCCAAACGTCATGAAGGGCTACTACAACGCCCCCGACGAGACGGCCAAGGTCTTCGACGATCGCGGCTACTTCCGCACCGGTGACATCGGTCACGTCGACGACGCTGGGCGGCTGCTGATCACCGGCCGCCGCAAAGAGATGATGATCGTCGGCGGCGAGAACGTGTTCCCCCGCGAGGTCGAAGAAGTGCTCAACAGGCACCCCGACGTCCACGCCTCGGGCGTCACCAGCCGCGTCTGCCCGACGCGCGGCGAGGAGATCGTCGCCTTCGTGCAGCCCGAGGAAGGCACCACGCCGGAGCCGGGCACACTGAAGACCTGGTGCCGAGACAAGATCGCCGGCTACAAGATCCCGAGAGAAGTCCGCGTCATCGAAGCCCTGCCGCGGAACCCCACCGGCAAGATCATGCGTCGCGAGCTCAAGGCGACACTCGAGCGTGAGGATCAGGCTACGGTCTGCGACTAATCCCGAACCGAAGGCAGTTGCAAGGAACCCAAGCGTGGAACTCTACATCGATACGGCGAATCTCGACCAGATCCGCGAGGCGCACGACCTGGGCGTGCTCGACGGCGTCACGACCAACCCCACGCTGATCGCCAAGGAGGGCGTCGACTACGGCGCCCGACTCGCCGAGATCTGCGGCGTCGTCTCCGGCCCCGTGTCGGCCGAGGTCATCGCAACCAAGTCGGCCGAGATGATCGCCGAGGGCAAGGACCGGGCCACCATCGCGGGCAACATCGTGGTCAAGCTGCCCAGCACCGTCGACGGCCTACGCGCCTGCAAGGCCCTCAGCGATGACGGCATCCGCACCAACCTGACGCTGTGCTTCCAGTCGCTCCAAGCGCTCATGGTCGCCAAGGCCGGGGCGTACCTCGTGAGCCCGTTCATCGGCCGCGTCGACGACATCGGCGAGGACGGCATGGAACTGATCGTCAAGATCCGCCAGATCTACGACAACTACGGCATGCAGACCAAGATCCTGGCCGCCTCGATCCGCCACCCGAACCACCTGCTGCAGTGCGCGCTCGCCGGCGCCGATGTCGCGACCGTCCCCTTCGACGTCATCGCCAAGGTCATGAATCACCCGCTTACCTACGCG
>ERZ1740058.378-NODE-378-length-35789-cov-7.110595_pt1 | contig 35789 bp, 36 predicted proteins | sample MGYA00581745_ERZ1740058 | MGnify/ENA primary metagenome ERZ1740058 (study PRJEB43018, sample SAMN04849742) | marine metagenome | isolation source: floating plastic debris | place: Pacific Ocean | collected 2008-08-30 | study: EMG produced TPA metagenomics assembly... | reverse complement strand
AAGGTTTTGCCGATAAGAAACAACTCGAATATCTATTGGCCAATTTCTTAGGGAAGGCACGTACTGACGAACTGTTTACACATCTGGCTCATAGGCAACCTCTTCAACAGCAGGAACATTTTGATACCGCTATTTGGGTCAATTATGCAGAGAAGATTTTAGCAGGTGCTGTGGGAACTGTTTCTGCTAGGATTTTAGTCTCATCTGTAGTAAAAGAGGAAGAAATCAGCCAAAAAGATGTGGTTGAATTACTGAAGGAAACACAAACCGTAAAGCGGTTGAATGTAGCGCTCAAAAAACTGGATCAGCAAAAGAATAATTTTATCTCTACGGTAACGCACGAGATGCGTACCCCGCTTACATCAATTAGGGCTTTCGCGGAGATCCTTCAAGATAACCCTACCCTCGAGGAGGACGAAAAACAACACTTCTTGGATACCATCATTATAGAGACTGAGCGGTTGAATCTTCTGATCGATCAAGTATTGGAACTCGAAAAGTTTGAGTCTGGTAAGCAAACCCTTCAAGTCGCATCTCACCCAGTACAGCCTATTATTGAAGAAGCCTTGATTACCATGCAGCAAGTATTCAAAGAACGTAACATAGAGGTAACGCTAGAGGCGGATCAAGCGCCCCCATTGATGATTGATCGGGACAAAATGCTGCAGGTATTTTTTAACATTCTTTCTAATGCGGTCAAGTTTACGAAAGCCTTTATTCAAGTGAGAATTAAGAACCTTCAAGAGACCATTCTAGTGGAGTTTGAAGACAACGGAAAGGGAATTCAACGAGAGCACCAAGGGTACATTTTCGATAAGTTTTACCAAACAGAGACACAAACGAGTAAGAAGCCACAAGGAAGTGGATTAGGTTTAGCAATCTGTAAAAATATTATACAACTGCATCGCGGGAAGATATGGGTAGAGAGCCAGCCAGAAAAGTATACTATTTTTAAAATACTACTGCAGAAATAGCAGTAAAAGAAGGTTTTCACAATTTAATATATACAAACAGAATGGATATGAAGGTATTGGTAGTGGATGATGAGCCGAACATACTGATGTCGCTAGACTTTCTGATGAGGAAAGAAGGCTACGAGGTATTTGTAGCGCGTAACGGAAGGGAAGCGATAGAGTTACTTCAAAAAGAAATTCCCGCGTTGGTCGTGCTAGATATCATGATGCCCGATGTAGATGGTTACGAGGTCTGCACGCTTATTAAAAAGCGAAAAGAGTTGGCACACATCAAAGTGATTTTCTTATCGGCCAAGAGCAAACCCGTAGACATAGAAAAGGGCTACGAGGTAGGCGCAGATTTGTACCTTACGAAACCGTTTTCAACGAGAAATTTAGTAGGGAAAGTGAAAGAATTACTGCAAATGGCTTCTTAGAAGCTAGCACGTTCACTTTTCAACTGTATAACTAAACTATACTATAAATTAATTATTCACCTTTTAAAATTTATCTAATGATACCAAAAATCAGCACCCTAAGTGGATACTTATATGAGTATCAAAAGAGTTTAGCCAATCCAGAAGCTTTCTGGGGAAATATCGCCGAAAACTTTTATTGGCGTAAAAAATGGGACAACGTCTTAGAATGGGACTTTGATAACTACGACACGAAGTGGTTTGTCAATGGTAAACTGAATATCACTGAGAATATTTTTGAAAAAAATCTCTTTATGTTGGCCGATCAGCCCGCTATTATTTGGGAACCCAACGATCCTAGTGAGGCAGCTATTACGATTACCTATAAGGAACTATTTGAGAAGGTGTGTCAGTTTGCCAATGTCTTAAAAGCACAAGGCGTTCAAAAAGGAGATCGGGTGGCTATCTATATGCCCATGATTCCTGAAGCGGCCGTTGCTATGCTGGCTTGTGCGCGTATTGGTGCTATCCATTCGGTAGTTTTTGCAGGTTTCTCTGCTACTTCACTGTCCGATCGCATTAATGACTCTCAGTGTAAAGTCGTACTAACCTCTGATGGTAATTTTAGAGGTAAAAAGAACATCGCTGTAAAAAAAGTAGTAGATGAGGCCTTAGAAAACTGCTCTTCTGTGGAGAAAGTTATCGTGGTACAACGTACCCACGCTGAAGTGAATATGAAGGCAGGAAGAGACCTTTGGTGGCACGAGGTGGTAGAAGGCGTGTTCACAGACAATGTTGCTGAAGAAATGGACGCGGAGGATATGTTGTTCATCTTGTATACCTCAGGCTCTACAGGGAAGCCAAAAGGGGTTGTACACACCACCGCGGGCTATATGGTGTATACGGCTTATTCCTTTATCAATGTGTTTCAATACAACAAGGGCGACATCTTCTGGTGTACAGCCGATGTAGGTTGGATCACTGGGCATTCCTACATCGTGTATGGGCCTTTGTTAGCTGGTGCTACCATTATTATGTATGAAGGGGTACCTACCTATCCAGATGTAGACCGCTTCTGGGAAGTAGTAGACAAGCACCAAGTAACACACTTCTACACGGCGCCTACAGCGATTCGCGCATTGATGAGCTACGGCATAGAGCCAGTGAACAAACATAAGCTCACTTCGCTGAAAGTACTTGGCTCAGTAGGCGAACCGATCAACGAAGAGGCCTGGCAATGGTACTATCTCCACGTAGGGAAAGGAAACTGCCCGATTGTAGATACTTGGTGGCAAACTGAAACTGGCGGGATGATGATGTCGCCACTGGCGGGTATTACGCCTACTAAACCTGCGTACGCAACGCTTCCACTGCCTGGGGTACAACCCATTATCGTAGACAACGACGGTAAAGAGCTGAAAGGCAACAACGTAGAGGGGAATCTTTGTATAAAATACCCTTGGCCTTCGATGATTCGCACCACTTACGGCGATCACGAACGTTGTAAAAACACCTACTTTTCTACCTTTAAAGGGTACTACTTTACAGGTGATGGGGTAAAGCGTGATGCAGACGGCTACTACAGAATCTTAGGCCGCGTAGATGATGTAATCAACGTTTCTGGCCATAGAATGGGTACCGCCGAGGTGGAAAATGCCATCAACTCGCATCCATTGGTAATCGAATCAGCGGTAGTAGGTTTCCCACACGAAATCAAGGGACAAGGCATTTATGCTTATGTAGTACTGGATAGTGCTTCTGAAAACCACGAAGTTGATAAGATCAGACAAAGTTTACTCCTTACTGTGTCAAAAGTGATTGGCCCTATTGCCAAGCCTGATACCATACAGGTAGTTACTGGCTTACCGAAGACACGCTCAGGGAAGATTATGCGACGTATTTTGAGAAAGGTAGCTGAAAAAGAAATCGGCTCTCTAGGCGATACTTCGACGCTACTCAATCCAGAAGTGGTAGAAGAAATCATAGAAGGAGCTGGATTGAAGGTTCCCTCATAGATTTGTAACGCTTTTATAATGAATATTTTAAACTCCTTACGGTAGATTTCCGTAAGGAGTTTTTGTATCCAAGTTTTATCGGTAGTATATTAATGGGTCGTTTATCTTTTTCCTGAATTACACTCTATGAAAGGCGTAATAGTTGTTTTATGTATGCTGCCCGCTTTCACTTGGGGGCAAAGTAACACCCTCACATTTTATACCGATCACTTTGAAAAACGCATCCCCGACTATCAAGTATGGCACTGCGATAGCCTGAACGACTTGGGCTTACGCTTACAAAAACACCCTACTGTTACCCGCTACGATATGGTACGGGTAGAAGTACGCTGCCAATACTTTGATGACTACCAAACGACCAAAAAGTGGACGAAACTTCCTATGGCTTTCAGTAAGGAAATTCCTTTTTACAAGGCTTCCTACAAAGCACAATACGACACCCTTACGCAGCATACTTTGTGGCTTGTGCATCCTGAAAATACCGTCTCAGATTTTCCGCAGGTGTTTACACACATAGGTAAGCAGTTCGTTCCTAGTGTTGCTTCTTTTAGGGCACAGGCTTGCCTAGATGGGCAAGCCAACCGAGAAATTTATGCGGTGGTAAGAGGCTACTTCAAAGTAAGGGAAAAAACCTTGAAAGATGCCAACGGACAGCCTTATCAGCAAGATGTGTACGGGCCGGGAGAGACCATCGCTGCGTCGCAGGTAATTCGTATTGTAGCTGATCCTCCTAGAGTGCTCACGCAGCCGCGCCGTATCACGATGACCAAAGAAGAAAAAACAAAACGTTATCTCAATGATTCTCTCTTTGTAACGGTAGAGGAAGCGTATACCAAGATAGAACGCTCGCCCGAAGGCGATTTTAAAAGAATCAAAAAGAAGCGCCTTTATCATGCTTACGAAGCGATTAAAGACCAAAAACTTGCAGCACTAAAAGCCGCTAAAAGTGAGGAGGAACAGAAAAAAATCGTGCAGTTTCTTGAGCGACTCGTCCAGCGTATGGAGGTGCTAGCAGAGGAGAAAACGCACGATCTTGAAAAAGCACTAAAAGAAGAGATGACCGTAGCAGAAATGATTCAAACACTAGGACTCTGAAAAAGCTTCTTACTTGCTTAAAAGTTTATTGGCTTTTTTGAGGTGATTTCCGTTAGGAAAAAGCGATATGTACTTTTCAAGGAACATTTTTTCATTACGTTGCTTGTACAAAGCTTCACAGGCCTCAAACACGTTATCATCAATCATACTTTCCTCAAACCCTGCCTCTTTTGCTTGCAAGTAAGTATCTATGGCCGCTTCGTACTGACCTAAAAAATATTGGTTAGCGCCTACTTGGCTTAAGTACAGGCCTTTTTTGTCAGGAAACTTTTCAGCCATTTGCTGATACAACTCCATAGAGGCTTTGAATTCACCGCTGGAGAGTAAACTAGCCGCCTTACGCATCATACCATTTTCATCGTCAATAGGTGTAGGGTTTTCTTTTATATAGGCTTCGTTTTCCTTATTAGCCTCTTCTAAAGTGATTGTTTTATTCTTTTTTTTCCCAAATATAAAATCAAATAATCCCATAAGTTTATCGGTTGTTTTGTTTGCCTAAAGTAGTAGCTTTTCTCAGAAAAAGAAAACAGAAAGCACTTTTTATGTACTTTCTGTTTTCTTGTAAATTACTTGTGTTTATCTTATTAGTTGGCGTTAGCCAGCGATACTCTTCTTATACAACTGGTATAAGAAGAGCGGTAAAAATACAAAAGCCAACAACACACAGCCTAAAGCAAATAAAATACTTCCTCCTGGAAAGTGTAAGCCTTTCAGCAACATTCCTAAGCTGATACATCCACCAGCCAGCATGCCTATGATCATTCTTCTCGTGTCTAAGGTTGACAGGTTTTGGCGATGCTTATAAGTGAGCATCCCGAGGCTTGGAAGCACCAACACTAGAATGACAGTAAAACCTGCTTGAAGTAATGCATGCGCCCCTGGCCAATATAAATGCTTAAATAAGAAATATAGAATGTGTAAAAAAGTAGCTAGAAAGCTTGAAAAATATAAAATACGTACCATACTAATAAAGGGTTTATAATTATGAATAGATAAAAAGGCTTCTTCTATTTCCTTCAGTCCATCAGGCGCAATTGCCTGTAAGGCTAAGGCGTAACTCTCTTCGAAGGTATGGCCAATGGCCATTTTTTCTTCGATGTAGCAACAAAAGTGATCTATTAAATCCTCTTGGAGACTTTCGGTCGCAATTGAATCTCTGATAAGGCGTTCAACCAACCAGTCAACTTGGGTTTCATTGAGTGTGGCCATAGAGCGGTTGTGTCGTAATTAATTGGTGCATTGTATTGAGGAATTCCTTCAGCTCGTCAATGGCTACCTCCTTTTGTGTCTTTCCCTTAGGAGTAAGATGATAATACTTTCTTACCCGCTTGCCTATGTTTACTTTCTCGCACTGAATGAGCTCCTTTTGTTCTAATTTGTGGAGCGCAGGATAAAGGGAGCCCTCTTTGATAAGGATCTTACCCTTGGTTCTTTCCTTTACCGCTTGGGCCAGCTCGTAGCCATACATACGCTTGTTCTCCGAAAGGAGCTTTAAGATGATGGTAGTAAGCGTACCTTTTAAAAGTTCTTTTGATGAATTCACTTATATAGATTTTTAATGCATCGTAAATCTATGTATTAATTTTCTTACTTGCAAATTTTAGCTCTATTTCATTGAAGGGGTATATTGAAAAGTATCAGATATATCCTTAAAGCAGTTTGCTAAAGTCTTTATAGAAAACACCTTACATCTGTAAAGTATATACTCTCTTTTTGAACTTACGCTTCTCTTTTTTCTGATAACTTACCCAGAGGCACAGGGAAAAATAGCTATTTAACTGGGTTGGTATACTTTTAGTTAGTACTTGGTTCGTTAAAGGCTTCTCCCAAGTGAGTGATTATCAATGCAGGTAGTCTAGCAAAAATAAGCCTCACCTTTGGGAGATGGTTAAGTACAACTTTAGAAAAATTAAATTACACAATGAAAAAAAACACTTTACTATTATTAATGGTACTAAGCTTTGTATCACAAGCTTTTGCCCAACTTCCAAAAGAGGTGAAAAGTACTTTCGATGAGCTATATCCTAAGAGAGGCTCTCTTTCGTATTCCCTATACGAAGATTTTTATGAAATAGGGTATGATGGCTTGGAAGGAAGATACATCAATGTACTTATTGATAAGAAAGGAAATTATCTAGGAACGCACGAAATAGATGAGGTTGATTCCGACAAAAAAAAGGAAATTATTAGTAAGGTTCAACCAGCGTGCGACGATCCCTCTGTTGTTATAGTGAATGGACCCATGGATGAGATCTTGTACTTAATTACCTGTATCATCGCTGATGAGAAGTCGCAGACAACTACCAAGATACTTCTTTCAGAGGAGCTAAAAGTGATTAAAAAAGGTACAGAAAAAGTAACGTATGATTAGTAGGATATCTGGCTAGTCGTTGCTTAGGTTGGGATGTCTGCTCATATCCAAAAGTGATAAGCGTGTACACAGCTTGGCTACTTCAGTGAAGTCTACAAGGTTATCTTAACCTTGTAGACTTTTTTATGCATTAGGTAACTAAGAGTAGGTTTAAATTTTTTTACAACTATCTGTTTTTAAGATTATTATAAGTGTGTCGGCCTGAAAATCCAGCGGGGAGGCGGGTGGATTCGTGGGTAGGAGCTTTGGATTTTCTTGATTTAGCTGCGCTGAGCTCGCAAGCTCGGTTTTTGGTTCGTTTTTTATCAAGGAAAAATGAATAAAAGGTAAATTGAAGAATAAGCGATAAAATTCTTGCAACATGTTAATTATACAGAATTTAATTTTTAAACATCCTCTAATACACCTATTACTATACAAAAACTTAAAAACTTTTCGTAAGGCTTTCCCATACTCTTTGATTTTTTTGTAAATTCACTAAAAAACAATCACTTACCTTATGGATATCATCACTGAACAACAAAACACCCCTCGACGTAACATTCTTATGAACCTACTGGACGAACTAGGCTTTCAAAGTATTAAAAGCTTCCAAGCCAGTCAGCAACTGGCAGTAGATGGTCTAGCGGGTAGAATAACCTACAATGCATTGCATGGTGTATTACTGAGGGTCGTAGAACTACAAGATTTTGCAGGCTTTTATTTTGCAGAGACTTTCCCTAAGCGACAGATCGTATGGCATCATTCAGCCGGTTGGGATGATGCCCGTGGGATGTACGATTGGTGGAAAAACGACGGTGCCAGACAAGTGGCTACTGCGGTAGGTATCGAAAACGACGGTACTATTTTTAGAGGTTTCAACGAGCAGTACTGGGCGCATCACTTAGGAATGAAGCACGTAGATAATGTGGTTAGGAACCAACAGAGCGTTGCTGTAGAAATTTGTAATTGGGGCGGACTCACCGAAAAAGACTTCCAGTTGTACTCTTGGGCAGATGTACCCGTCAATAGAAGTGAAACCATTCGGGTTGACTACCGCGGCTACCAATATTTTGAAATATACACCTCTGCTGAAATCAATACATTGAAGTATTGGACGTTGCTCAACGCCCTGCGTTTTGGTATACCAGTTGCTTACCGTGAGCAAGATATGTGGCAGGTCTCGCAGAATGCCATCAATGGCGTGCCTGGCTTGTATACACACGGCTCTTACGTTTCCTGGAAGTCTGACGTAGCACCACAGCCCAATCTAATTGCAATGGCGAAAGGGCTAGCTGTTTATGAGCGTTAAAGTGTAAAAAAGAAAATAACTTCATAAGGCTTTTTCTCTTCAAAAAAATGATTTTCTAAGCGGAGAAAAGAATATTTCAGTTGGTTACTATGGCGATAAATCCTCATAATCGGATCAAAAAGAGGTATCAGCAAGAGTTAGCGCATACGACGGTTACTGTACCCACTGCTTGTTGTTTGTCTACTGTAGGAGAGGATGGCTATCCTAATACAAGGGTGGTATCGCTAAAGGCGGTAAAAGAAGAAGCCTTTGTTATCACAGGTGCTATTAATGCTAGAAAGGGAAAAGAGATTACAGCACATCCCAAAGTAGCCCTCAATTTTTGGTGGCCTACTATCAGTAAGCAAGTACGTGTACAAGGATTAGCTACTCTTTTAAGTACTGAAGAGGCCGATACTTATTTTAGGGAAAGAGAAAAAGAGGCGCAAATTGTTTCCCATATTACCCAGCAAGGACAACCCTTAGAGAGCTTAGAGGTGTTACAACAGAAATTTATCGCTGCCAAAGAGATGTTCCAACATAGAACGATTCCTCGCCCAGCCAAATGGAGCGGTTTTCTGATTACGCCTGTACGAATTGAGTTTATGGTTTTTCAGATGAACCGTCTACATCATAGAGAGATTTTCATCAAATCGTCTCCTACAGAAACCTGGGAAGCTACCTTACTTCAGCCTTAGGGCCTTATCGGTTAAGTTACTTATGATCTTCTGCTTACAAAAATTTTAAGGTTAGCGTAAATCATTTATCTTTGCGCTATGCAACGATTGTGCGTAATTTTGCTCTTATATTTGCCCTCTCTTCTCTTTGCACAGAACGTACGTGTTGATAGTCTTAACACACTACTGACTGAGGCAGAGAAGGAAGAAAGAGTAGACGTACTGTGTTTGCTGGCTAATGAGTTGCAGCATATTAACCCTGACTTGGCCCACGCTTACCTTGATGAAGCAGAAGAAATCGCCACTGAGCATGGCTACACAGGTGGACAGGGACGCATTTTACACGAACGAGGGCGCTTGTTTAGAAACAAAGGAGATTATCCTGTGGCCAGCGAGTACTTCTTTAATGCCCTCGAACTTTACGAAAAAGTACCTATACCCGTACAGATTGGGCACGCTTACAATGACATAGCCATTGTATACGCTATGCAGCAGCAAGACTCTACGGCCATTCGCTACTTCCAAAAAGCAAAAAAGATTTTCATAAAAATCAACGATTTGAACGGCCAAGCACAAATCTACAATAACCTTGCTTCTATGTATGCCAACTGGAAGCAGTATGAGAAAGCGATGCGTTATTACAAAAAATCGCTCCAGATGAAGCGTAGTGGTAAAGACTCCGTAGGAATTGGTAACTCATTGAGCAACATTGCCTCTATTTTGGGAGAGATGAACAAAAGAGAAGAGCAACTCACCTATATTCTGGCCTCTAAGAAAATCTTTGATGACCTGTCTTCCCACGAAGGAAGGGTAGCGGCAAGAAACCATCTCGCACAGTATTATGCAAGCCAAGGCGACTATCAACAAGCCCTTACTATTGCGCTAGATGGTTACCAAATTGCGCTAGAGCATCAACTAGGTAGGCAGAAGCAAGAAGCTGCCAAAGAGGTGTACCTGAACTACCTGGACTTAAAAAACTACGAAAAAGCGCTTACCTATTATAAGGTATATACAGAAACAAAAGATAGTCTATTTAACGAAAATACTTTAAAGCGTATACAGGGTGTACTAGAATCGTATCAGGTACAAAAAGAGAGAGAAAAGGTAAGCCTTTTGGAAAAAGCAAAAGCGTTAGAGGCCTACCAACAGCGCCAAACAATCATTGCACTCGTTAGTGGAACCATCTTACTGATTGCTATTTTGTTGATTACAAGCTACTTTCTTAAAAGAACCAACAAGCTCAATAAAGAACTAAAGGAAAAGAACGACCTACTAACCCAGAGTAATGAAGAGATTAGCTTGCAACGAGAGGAGATATTTGCCCAAGCTGAACAACTTCGTGCTTTTACGGAAGAGCTTATTAAGAAAAACGATCAATTAAAAGAAAAAACGAAATTACTTAATGCGCATAATGAACACGTGACAGCCAGTATCTTCTACGCGCAGCGCATTCAGCAAGCGATATTACCAAACCTGAGTAGGGTAGAGGACGCTTTTAGTGACTTATTCGTCCTTTACTTACCCAAGGACATTGTGAGTGGCGATTTCTATTGGTTTTCCCAGATGGCAGGTAAACGTATTTTAGCAGTGGGCGACTGCACAGGTCACGGCGTGCCAGGTGCTTTTATGAGTTTGCTTGGAAGTGCTTTTTTGACGGAGATTATTGTGAAAAATCGTACCTACAACCCTGCTGAAATCCTTTCGGCGCTCCATCAGAATGTACAGACTACCCTGCGACAAGACGATAGCAATAACAAGGATGGGATGGAGCTAGGTATTTGTGTCATCGACGAAGCAGCACAAACTTTACAATATGCAGGCGCTCGTTTTCCGCTAGTTTACTTTGTAGAGGGAGAAATGAAGCTACTCAAGGCTACTAACCATAGTATTGGTGGAGGCTGGGAGGGCACTGTGCTGGAAAAACAGTTCGACCTACAAACGATCAATCTACAAGCAGGAATGGTTTTTTATCTTTTCTCGGATGGCTACAGAGATCAATTTAACGAGAAGCGAAAAAAATTTATGATGAAGCGCTTTAAACAGCTTCTTTCAGATATTCATACACTACCACTGACACAACAAAAAGAGGTGCTCCAAACCGAACACCTCTCTTGGAAGGGCACTACTACTCAGGTAGATGACATACTAGTAGTAGGCTTTCAGGGTTGAGTCTTTCTGTATTTTACAGTGTATTTAAAGATTGACGATTCCTCTTCAACTCCTGACGATTCCTCTTCAGCTTCTAAATAAATAGTGAGGCTACTTTCAGATAGCTCCCTTATCTCGGATGTACTGTTAAGTGGCTCGTCATCATCGATGATTGTAACTACAAGTAAATTGTTCGTTAGTGCCCAAGCGCCTCGGTCTTGCTCCTCAAGGTCTCCATTATCATCTATTTCACTGCCAATGAAGGTACCATCTTCTTCGAATACAATTACTGCGGTGGCGATTTCTTCTGTATCAGTTTGTGTGGGCTCCCCTTCTTCTTCTATGATTGCCTCTACACCAGTCCAAGTACCTACAAGTAGGGAACGATCCACACCGGGCGTATCATTATCACAAGCGGTTAATCCAAGTAAAATAAAAGAGATAAGAATCAGTGAAAACTGTCTCATGATTAGTAGTGTTTAAGTTTGAGATAGAGTAAACCTACAAAAATTCTTGAAGGAGAAAAAGTATCATGCAAGAAAGGTAGGCTTGTGTTAGATAAGTCTACCTTTGTAATTATTTAATTCTGAGTGAAAAATGAAATAACATCAACGAATTACCTCCTTGTAAGATAACTTACCGTTGATATGGCTCAAACTTGAAAGTGACTTGAATCGTAACAGGCGTAGTAAAAAAATCGCCAGAGGCTTCTACGAAAAGATCTAAATTACTCTCGGTGAGCCGTGTTACTTCAAAGCCTTCACCTCCTTCTAATGCAAACCCTTCGTCGTCAAGTCCATTCATAATGAGTGTATTCCCTTCTAGTGTCCAAGCATCTTCGTTTATTTCAGTAAGGTTTCCATTCTCATCTACTTCGTACTCAATGTAGGTGCCGTCTTCTCTGAAATCTAAAACTGTCTCAGAAATATCTTCTGGGTCATTATTGGCACCGTCTGGTAGTTCACCACTGTCTGTCTCGATGGTACCTTCTGCTACAGTGCCGCGCCAAGTCCCTACAAGTAGTGTGCTGTTGCTAGGCGTGCTGGGCGCCTCATCATCGTTGTTGTTACAGGCTACTAAACTAAAGGCAGCGATAAGAAGTGAGAAAAAGTATTTTGTTGTATATCTCATGAAGAATTATAAATTAGTTTTTCATAGATATATACAACGAAGTGTAAAGAAGCAGCTCAATTAAGACTATAAAAAAGATTCGTATGTACGAACCTTTTCTATTTCTTATGTAATCACTTAATTGATATTATCAACGACTGTTGAAGTTTAGCGTAATATCAGCTTCAACAGGAAAGCCAAGTACATCACCACTGAATTCAGTGAAAAGTACCAGCTCATTTTCAGAGAGCTGTAATACTGTATATTCTTCTGGAATATCCAAGCCTTCAAGATCGATGGGTAAGTCATCTACGTCACCAGTTCCTACGCCTAGATCACTAGAGCCTACTAAGGTAAGACGATTACCCTCTAGTGTCCATACGTTAGTACCTAGCTCCTCAAGGCTTCCATCATCAGGATTAACGTTATAAGCAACGTAAGTACCATCTTCTCGAAATTCCAATACGCCATCACTAATATCGGTTGTCTCGGTATCCGTTTGCTCCCCTAGCCCTTGGATAGAAGTCGTCGAAACGGTTGTAGCAGTGGTACCTTGCCAATCGGTAGATATCAGCAAGCTACGATCAACGCTTGGATCGTCATCATCGTCGTTACAACTGGCCAGCGTAATAAGTCCCAAGCAGAAAATCAAGAATGTTTTGTAGTTGTACATGTAAACTTATTTTTTGGTTGATATTAAAAACTTTATAAAGGAAAGATACTGTGTGGTTATTTTATTGTGTATAACTAAAATAATGCACAAATAATACGCCAAGTACACGAAGTTTTAATACATTGTAGCATTAACTTTTCTTATTTACATTATATAATTTAAACTTTTACTTATTATGAAATTTTCTTTTTTAATACTTTCTGCCGGGATATTTTTATTGGCTGCCTGCAGTGGCTCAAACGAATCAGATGGCCAAAATGATGCCCACGAAGCCTTACTAGCCTCTCACAAAGAGATGGAAGAGATGCATAAAGCGATGGAAACCACCCACGATAGTTTAATGAAAGTACACGACAACTGGGTAGCAGAGCATAAGGCCTTACTAGGTGAAGAGGCTGTTAATGATTCTGCTCATATGGCCTTGGAGGAAAAGCACAATAAGTTTTTAGCAACTCATACTGCTTTGATGGAAAAGCATAAAGCGTTGGTGAGTAAACATAAAACGCTTGAAGAAACCCACAGTAAAGGAGAGGTGGATGACGAAAAAATGCAAGCTGATCATGAGCAGATGGAGAAAGAACACCAAGAGATGCAAAAGGAGCACGAACAAATGATGGCTGAACACCAACAAATGGAAGAAGAGCATAAGCAAATGATGGCCGATCATCAAAAAGAAGCAGGAGAAGAAGAAAGTGTTGAGTAATCCAACTATTTGAAAATAGTTGTTACATTCAACATTCTTTAAGGAGCATCTTTAGGAACATCAGGGTTAACGGGCTTGGGAATTTGAATATAAAACGTAGTAAAGGTGTCGGGTTGACTTTCTACCTGTACACTTCCTTTAAGTTTTTCAAGCGCTTTCTTTACCACATACAATCCTAGCCCGTTACCACCTGAGGAGACAGCGCCTCGGTAAAACATATCGAATATATGTTGGCGTACTTTAATGGGTATACCTGCGCCGTTGTCACTTACAATAAGCTCTGAATGATTTTGATGATTTTTAAGTTGAACAGAGATTTTCAAAGGACGATCTTGACTCCTAAAGAAAATGGCGTTTTCAGTTAAGTTGTATAATACAATGTTCATCAACCCATAGTCAGAGAAAAGACTGGGTGCCGAGTCTTCAGTGAGTCGTAATTCTACGTTGTATTCACGAATAAAAGATAGGAGTGCGTTCTGCACTTCTTCAACAAGCGCATTAATTTCAATTCTTGTTAAACGAGGAGGACGGTAGTTGATGTCGTGAACCATTAGTAACTTACCTAGCATATTGTCCATCTTGTGCGTGGTAAGCTTAATTTTTTCGAAAAGATTATGTACAGAAGGATTCCTATTTTCGATTTGTCCAATTTGTACCAATCCCAATAAGGTAGTGATAGGACCACGAAAATCGTGAGAAGCACGATAAGTAAACATATCCAACTCTTGGTAAGCAGTTTCTAGCTCTTTGTTGGCTTCAACAAGACTTTCGGTACGTTCTTGCACTTGTTTTTCTAAATGAACGTTAAGTGATTTAAGTTGCGCGTTCATTTGCGTTATCTCTCCACTTTTTTCAATAATCTCTGACTGCTGGTTGGCTAATAAGTCTCGTTGTAACTGTATCTCTTCATTTTGTTTTGCAAGCTGTTGGTGGCTTTGCTCCACCGCTTCTTTCTGTTTGATAATTTCCTTTTCAGCCTCCTTGCGTTTTGATGCCTTATAGGCAACGGCAATTACATACGCCATTGACTGTGCATATTGTATTTCTTGTATGGTCCAGTCCCTTTCTGTACGGTCTTCACAAGTAATGATACCAGAAAATTTAGTATTGACGAAGTAAGGAATGACCAATGTAGCCTTCACTCCATGAACAGGTAAATAAGAGGGAATAAACTCAGCAGTAGCTGGATGCTGATAGGTATCACTTACCACCAGTATTTCTTCTCCTAAGAGTGACTCGAAGTAGACAGGGTAGTTTTTTCGAGAAAGAACAAGCCCTGCTTGGTGCTTATCACGTTTACGTTCATATAAATTAACGCAAGTCATCTGTTCCGTTAGACTGTCGTATTGCCAAATACCTACACGTGCTGCATTGAGCGTTTGCGCCGTCACCTCTGTAATCAGTATGAGCGCTCTTTCCCAATTACCTAATTGTATATGTTTGTTTTTCACCAGCTTTACGATTTGCCGATGTTGTTGGTGAAGGGTAAGGTTTTCTTGCTTATAGAGATCTACGATTTCCTCAAGCTTGCCTTGCTTATCTTGCAAGCGTACCACTTTACTAAGCAATTGACCTTTTGCGATAGAGGCATGGCGAAGATGTGTAAAGAGAAAGCCTACGAATCCTCCGAGTACAAAAAGGAGTATATGGGAGAAAATTTCCATTCCTTTAAAGATAGATGCTGATTGCCACTTTGTTGAATTTACTTATATTTTTTTACATTTTAACAGATTTCTTCTATCTTTTACTATAAAGACTCAACCTATAAGTCCATGCGTTATTTTCTTGTCAGTTATTTATCGCCAGAAGGTTTTGGAAGTATCTGGTTTGAACACAAAACTTTTCCTAATTACAAGTGGCTTTGTCTGAAAATTTCAGAAGGACGCATCGATAATAACATTATCATTGTTAATATCTTTGAGTTCAAAGATAAAGAAGACTTTGATACTTTTAAGTTTGAAGAGTAACAAAGTTATAGTATCACTACGAAGGAGTAGTCCAGCGCGTAGTTTGCTGAAGCAAGTAAAAATCTATGAGTACCAGGGCAGCCATGGCTTCTACAATCACCACCGCCCTAGGGACAACGCAAGGGTCATGCCTGCCTTTACCACTGACTTTTACCTGTTCCTTCGCTTCATTGATACTCTCTTGGTCTTGCATAAGCGTTGCTACTGGCTTAAAAGCCACTTTAAAATAAATATCTTCTCCATTGCTAATACCTCCTTGGATACCTCCAGAGTGATTTGTGTGTGTCTTTACCGCTTCATCTGCTGTGTAGAAAGTATCATTATGTTCAGAGCCTAGCATGGTAACGCCTTCAAAACCACTTCCGTACTCAAATCCTTTTACAGCATTGATGCTCAACATAGCTTTGCCTAATTCAGCGTGAAGCTTATCGAAAACAGGCTCTCCCAAACCCACAGGCGTATTTTTAATGACGCAACTTACTACACCTCCAACAGTATCTCCTTGCTTTCTTACCTCCTTGATGTAGTCAATCATAGTATTGGCCATTGACTCATCTGGGCAGCGCACTACGTTTTTTTCTGTAATTGTTAAATCGAGTGCTTGGTAAGCCGTTGTAAGTTTGAGATGCCCTACCTGAGAGGTATAGGCTTGTACAGTTACCCCAAGCGTTTGTAAAAACATCTTGGCAATAGCTCCCGCGGCTACACGGGCCAAGGTCTCTCTGGCAGAACTTCTTCCGCCACCTCTATAGTCTCTCAAACCATATTTGGCCCAATAGGTATAGTCGGCATGTGAGGGCCGAAACTTATCAGCAATATGGCTGTAATCCTTACTTTTCGCATCCTTGTTCCACACTAATAATGTGAGGGGCGTACCAGTAGTTTTTCCTTCAAAGATACCCGATACAATTTCGATTTGATCGGCTTCCTTTCTTTGCGTAACAATATTAGATTGTCCAGGACGCCGCCTATTAAGCTCTGCTTGAATAAAATCAATATCAAGCGGAAAGCCTGCTGGACAGCCATCAATAACGACGCCTACTGCCAAACCGTGTGACTCTCCAAAAGTGGTAATTCTAAAAAGCTGACCAAAGGAATTCATAACAAGATATGTTGACTCGAATACGAAAGTAATAAAAAATACCTAAGGCTACTATACCTAAGCGGAGTTCACGCTTAGTAAAGAAAGCAAAATATGTGATAGAAAATGAACAAGAAGCTGATTACCAAAGCACTAAGGATGAGACGTGTTTGTTTTGGTACCTGGTCTTCAATGCTTTTTCTCTTCATTAAAGGCGATATATTGCAATGAATTACTAGCCTTACATTAAAAATGTATACTAACCTGACTTGAAAACTTCGACTGACCAAAAAAAACTTCTACAAATAAAAGCCAAGTAACCTCTAAGAAAGAAGTGATAAGCTGTCATTTGTACCATACTTTCAGTGATCTAGAAAATAAGTAAGCAATTGGTTACTAATATTTTTGCTCAAAATTAATTCTAATGAAGCATTTACAATATCTAGTAGTTCTTTGTCTTCTTACCCATCCTCTTGTTGCTCAACAGCCAAGCATTGGTTTAAGCGGTTATGTTATTGATGATCAAAGTCGTCCCATACCAAATGCAACTGTCCGAATACAAGGAACAGATAGAGGCACCATCACCAATGAACAAGGTAGATTTACACTCAACCCTACTAGCCGTAAAGAAGGTTCGATCAAGCTTTCCGCCTCACACATTAATTATTATCCAAATACGATTGAAGTTACTGCTGCTTTTACAGACACTTCGCTAGTAATTATACTAGAGCGTGTTAATCACGAACTGAAAAATGTAGAAGTGCAAGCGGACGCACCTACATTAAATAAGCAAAAAGTTGAGGTGCTGAAAGGTATCTCTTCCAAATTGGAGGAGACGCCTTACTCTGTACAAGTTCTCAACGCTGCATTTATTGAGCGAACGGCCAAACGTACCTTGGTAGAAGTGTTGCAACATACGAATGGCATTACCTACAATGCAAGTACCTATAATAATCTCTTCGCGAGAGGATTCCCACTTAGTCCTTCCAATTATTTATTAGATGGTCAGCAAGGGGGGACATCAGGTATAGCAGCCGCTCCACAAGTGTTGTACAATGTAGAAGCAATACAAGTCCTAAAAGGCCCTACAGGAGCCATCAATGGAAATGCCGAACCAGGTGCTTTAATCAATATCATTACTAAAAAGCCTCAATTTGAGAGTCGATCAAACCTAACCTTTCAAGCAGGTAGCTTTAACTTCTATGAAGGGGTAGCCGATCTGAACCTTAGTCTTGTAGAAAATAAGCTAGCAACTCGCTGGATAGCCGCCTACCAAAATACTGGCTCGTTTAAAACTTTTAATACAAATGAAAATATCTTCTTGGCTCCTTCATTGAGTTGGCAGCTAGATAAACAATCGTCCTTACTCTTTTCAGGCACTTATCTCAAAAGAAAAGGGTTAGGGGGTGGCTGGCACCACCGAGGTATCTTGGCCATCGATAATGATTTATCTCGACTACCTGTTACTTGGACACCTCACGAGCAATCAGACCATACCGAGAATACGGCTTGGCTATCATTACTGCAGTACGATAGAACTTTCAAAAACGGTTATGAAGTCACTGCACAAATTCGCTACCAGCAAGATGATTTTCAACGAAGCACACACTCGGCTATCGCGGGAACTTACGATCCTGTAACTGCAGAAGTGACCAGAGAATACCAAATTACTACCCACCTCACTAATAATGTTTATGTCAATACTTACCTACATAAAGCGTACGACATTAGCGGAATTGAGTTACACACCTCTCTAGGCGTTGATTATGTAGCTAGAAGAGATAACCGAACTGCACAGTTCTTCAGAGGGAACGTATCCTCACTCAATATCGATCAACCTGAATATAGCAGCACCAACACCGACGAATATTTGTTAGATCGACTTAACGCACATTCAGAGGAGCCTATTTACAGTACAGGAATTTACTTCCAAAGTAACCAACGATGGTCTCCAAAGCTGATGACCATGTTTAGTTTTCGGTGGAACCACGTGGCACAGTCTTCTAATACAACCTACCTTATTCAAGAAAGAACATCAACATTCGACCAGACATTAACCGCTTTTAATCCTACCTTAGGGCTTACCTACAAACTCTTACCAAAGACTAATCTGTATGCTAACTACAGTACTGGATTTCAGCCACAATTTGCCTATCGAGCGCTAGTGAACTTCAACAATGTAGCTATTAATCCCGATCCAGAGCATACTTACCAGTTTGAAGCGGGCTTCAAGCAGCAGCTATTCAAGGATAGGCTCCTCCTTACTACAGCTTATTACTACCTTGAGAAATCCAATATTCTTGGTGTTGACCCGAACAACATAGATGTTCGAATACCCATTAACGGTGCTATCTCTCAAGGAATTGAGTTGAGTCTTTTAGGACAGTTGGGAAACTTCCAGCTAATCGCTAGCTATGCTTACAATAACCTTCAATTAGATCAGCCAGATATAGCTGCCAATTTTCATAGTTCTATCAATAATCCTCGGCACAACTTAAACTTTTGGGCAACGCAAGCGTGGCAAATAAACGCAGTGGAAATGAGTGCAGGTGTAGGCGCCACCCATTGGAGCAATCGAGAAGTTAACTCAGGAGAACTTATCCTGCCCGCCTTTGCTACTTTTTCAGCGATGGTGAGCGCCTCTTATCAAGAAATCGAGATTCGTAGCAATATTGAAAACCTTCTTAATGAAACCTACTTTACAGGTGGCTCTAGCCAGTATGTTATTTTTCCGGGAACTCCTTTCAATGCCAATGTGTCCTTGACTTATACTTTTTAAACACAGCTAATGCTTTATACAAAAAAACATACATTTTTATTGGTCATATATGTACTTGTAAGCGCTTGTTATTCTACCCGTAAGAAGTGTATAGCGCAAAATACTGAGCAAAATAGTTTTATATTCGCTACTCGTACCGCAGGAAGCCGACTTTCCATTATTCATGAAGGCGACTTATCTTCTACTATACAATTAGATAGCCTATTGCGCTATAAAAACTTATATGCCTTAGGACCACTAGTTGGACTGAAGGGTGAAGTAACCATTTACAATGGTAAAGCCTCCTTCGCTACAGTAGTAGACGATCAGCCTCAAATAGATACTAACCTGATCGGGAAGGAAGCCATCTTTTTAGCTTACGCTAATATTCCAGCTTGGACAGAGAAAACAATAGAGAATCGCCTCAGTAGCCAAGCACAAATCGAAGCAATGGTCAAGAAAGAAGCGAATGCCAAAGGAAGGTCAACAGCACAACCATTTGTATTTCGTTTGGAGGGAAAAGTAGATTCGTTACATTATCATATTATTTATAAAACTTCCAGTACTCAACACAATAAAGCTGAACATCAAAAAGCTAAACGAAGGTTTACATTGAGCAATACCTATGTAAAAATTGTAGGCTTCTGGGCAGATGCTGCAGGGGAGGGTGTGTATACTCATCCAGGTAAGCGTATTCATCTTCACTTTATTACCGCCGACCACCAATTCTCTGGACACATAGATACTATCTCATTGAGTGCTAGGGCAAAGCTTTTCCTTCCAGATTAGTAATTGATCAGCGCCTTACTGCCTGTGAATTGTACCATACATACCGTAATGTGTTACTTGATAGGCTCCTTTACTTCTGCTAATTTTGATGATAATAAGTTGATTTAATAGATAATTCAAGTGAATACAAGCCCTGTAAAGTATACCATTAGTCGTAGATCGTTCTTTCACAAAGGTGGGTGGGGATTGCTCGGTCTAGGCTTCTCCTATGATGTATGGGCTTCTATTACAAGAAATGCAAAAAAGAAAAAGATTACTATGAAAACAGATAAGTACGATGTTATCATCATCGGTGGCAGTTATTCAGGGCTAGCCGCTGCTATGACTTTAGGGAGAGCGATTCGAAAAACCTTGGTGATCGATAGCGGTAAGCCTTGTAACAAGCAAACACCCTATGCGCATAATTTTATTACGCAAGATGGCGTAGCACCTCATAAAATTGCTCAGGAGGCAAAAAAACAAGTATTGGCTTACCCAACGGTCAGCTTTATCGAAGATATGGCAACAGATGTGACGGGAACCGATGGCGATTTTACAGTGACCACACAAGCCAACCAACGTTATGAAGCAAAGAAGATTATTTTTGCTACGGGCGTTCGAGACATAATGCCAGAGATTCCAGGTTTTGCTGAATCTTGGGGTATTACGGCAATTCACTGCCCTTATTGCCACGGCTACGAAGAGCGATCGAAAAATACGGGTATCTTAGTCAATGATGAAAGCGCACTCGATTTTGCCAAACTCATTTTGAACTGGACCGATAAGTTGACCATTTATACCAATGGCGCTGCGCAATTCAATGTGGCCCCAGTGAACAAAGTAGGCGTGGAGGTAATCGAGAAAGAAATTCAGATGATTGCTAACGAAAAAGGGAAAATCACCCATCTGCAATTCAAAGACAATAGTGTTGCTGAACTAGAAGCGCTTTATCATCGGGCGAAATATGAACAACACTGTAAAATCCCTGAAAAAATAGGTTGCCAACTAACAGAAAGCGGCTATATCGAAGTGAATGACTTTCAACAGACGAACGTTATGGGGGTGTACGCCATAGGGGATGCCACTACTGCTTTCCGTGCTGTCTCAGTGGCTAGTGCAAGTGGTACCAAAGCAGCGGCTATTCTTAATCACGAATTGATTGCAGCGTCATGGACAGAGTAATCATCATTATTATGTTACTGTTGGCAGGATGCCAGTCACAAAAAGAACTTAACATGAACTCTCAGAAAAATACTCGAAATTTACACCATTTCAATTTCAGAACAGCTTTTATGTCTGGTTTTTACGAAGGAGAATATACCATGAAGCAGCTACTACAAAAAGGAGACTTCGGTTTGGGTACATTCAACAATCTGGAAGGGGAGATGATCGTTTTGGATGGGAAAATTTACCGCGCTACTACCGACGGCTTGGCTACTGAAGTGAATGACCTTCAGGTAAAGACCCCTTCGGCAATGGTTACTTTTTTTGAAGCAGATCAGGAGATTACCTTTACCAATCTAACAAGAGATAAGCTTATTGCTTGGATTAATGAAAACTTAGATACACAAAGGGATATGTATGCGCTTAAGGTGACAGGAAGCTTCGCATCACTAAAAGCAAGGAGCCAAGATCCTATTTATGAAAAACCCTTTCCTGAAATTGAGGAAGTGGTAGATAACATGGTGTACCATGACCTTAAAGAAGTGTCTGGTACCTTGGTGGGCTTCCAATTACCTCCTTATCTAGATAATATCAACTATCCGGGGCTACACTTTCACTTTGTGAGCCAGCACGAAACACAACCAGCAGGGGGCTGTGCACCCGCATTCACTATCAAGCAAGCCACATTGAGTATCATGAAACTCCACGCTTTTTCTGTTGATATCCCTCAAACATCAGACTATTATAAGTTAGAGATGGATCAGGAAAAAAATAAGGTAATGTAGTAGAGAAAGACTAAACTAGACAAGATGGAGCGAAATAATTACCTACAAATTCAACCAATACAGGAAGTTATAAAGGAACATTTGAGGCAAAACACAATGCAATTCAAAGATGAGTATAAAATATACTTTATTCGCTCAGGAAGTATTTCGCTTACAGTAGGAGAGAAGATATATGAAGGAAATAATAAGTCGCTTCTGTTTGTTGCTCCTGGACAACAGGCGGTTCTCTATCAATCTTCTCAAGCGCTAGAAGGCGAAGTACTGCTCTTCGATACAGACTACTTTTTGCTTTGTCTAAAAAACCAAGTAAAGCTTTGTTTCTATCCTTTTTTCCAGTTCAATAACTTCCCCATTCTTAAGCTAACCGGCATTCAGTGGAAAAATCTGATGGCTATTAAAGATAAAATCTCCTTCGAGATTAATAATCGTGAAAGTATCAATGACGATTTGCTTTGTAGGCTATACCTCAATGTACTGCTCATCGAAATTGAGCGGATGTATAACTTCAATGAAAGTGAAAATCACGCGTTGCCTTCTCGTAAACATCTTATTACCGCAAGATTTAAAAAACTAGTAGAAAAAAACTTCCTACATCTGCGTAAAGTCTCTGCTTATGCAGAGAAGCTCTACATCACCCCAACTTATCTCAATGACACTGTAAAAACGATTACAGGTCAATCGGCAAGTGAGATAATATACGATCGCTTAATACAGGAAATTAAAGGAGAGCTAATTCAGACGGAGCTAACTATCAACGAGCTGTCTTATCAATTAGGTTTTAACGATGTATCTTACTTCTGTCGTTTCTTCAAAAAGAATACAGGCGTCAGCCCTCAAGTTTTTCGGGAAACCAATCATTTCTAAAGAGCACTAAATTAATACTTACCTGAATAGTAAGAAGTATTTTAGGAATGAATGGCATACCAAAGTTACAAGAGAAGTAAATATGCAACAATGTTGCATTTTAAAACAAATCAATCTATATTTGTTTTATAAAATATTGACTCTACTAGCAGTATAACCACACAATATCTTAATAAATTTTCAATAATTATGACGGTAAAAAAGAAACTCCCTGTAACTGTATTGAGCGGTTTTTTGGGAGCAGGAAAAACCACTTTGCTGAATCACGTATTACACAATAAAGAAGGCTTAAAGGTAGCGGTTATTGTAAACGATATGAGTGAGGTAAATGTGGATGCAGCATTGGTGGAAAGTGAAAATACCCTTTCTCGAACAGAAGAGAAATTGGTAGAGATGAGCAACGGCTGTATCTGTTGCACGCTTCGAGAAGATTTGATGGTAGAAGTGGAGCGCTTGGCTAAGGAAAACCGATTTGATTACTTACTGATAGAAAGTACAGGTATTAGTGAGCCGATACCAGTAGCGCAGACGTTTTCTTTTGTAGATGAAGAAAACGGGATCGACTTATCTCGTTTCAGCTACATCGATACGATGGTTACGGTGGTTGATGCCTTCAACTTCTTCAAAGATTTTGGTAGTCCTGAGACGCTCATGGATAGAGACCTTACTGACATGGAAGGTGACTATCGCACCATTGTAAACTTACTGACTGATCAAGTTGAGTTTGCCAACGTAATTATTTTGAACAAAACTGACTTGGTGACCGCAGAACATCTAGGCGTTCTAAAAGCGGCTATTCATAAACTTAACCCTGCTGCTAGAATTATCGAATCTTCTTTTAGCAAGGTTAACCCCAAGGAGATTCTAAGCACAGGGCTTTTCGATTTTGATGAAGCAGAGCAAAGCGCTGGTTGGATAGAAGAACTCAATAAACCTGCCCATACACCCGAAACAGAAGAATACGGAATAGCTTCCTTTGTTTATCGAAGTAAAAAACCTTTTGACCCTGAGAGATTTTGGACTTATATACAAAGTCAATTTCACAGCACTATTATTCGTAGTAAAGGACTCTTTTGGATTGCCTCCAGACCTGCACAGGCACTTGTTTGGAGCCAGGCAGGGGGATCGCTACGCGCAGATAGTGCAGGCGTTTGGTGGTCTAGTATGCCTTTTGATAAGCGTATTCAGTTTGCTTCTTTCCACGAACATCAACAGCAAATAGAAGAAGGTTGGGATAAAACCTTTGGCGACCGTAAAAACGAAATCGTTTTCATAGGGCAAGATATGGACGAAGCACTTATCAAAGCGGAACTTGATGCTTGCTTGTCAACAGACGAAGAGCTGTCTACCCAAGAGTGGGAAAAAGGCTATGATGATGAATGGCCTGTGCAAAGGGCATACGCCTTGGAGTAAAATCTTCAGCCATCACAACAATCGTATAAAACAGATAGCTATTGAGAGGTTGTTTGAATTTTGTTTACAGTATTTATGAGGAAATATTTTTCGTTTAGTCGAAGTGCTTTTTAAAGCTGAAAAAATCCTTATAAGACTGAGAAATAAAGTGCAAACAGTCTCTTTTTTTTCACAAGTTTTAGTTTATTCTTAAATTTGACAGCGGTAACTCAACTAAGTAAACAAACATCATGGCATACGATCGAAGAAAATTTATTACCTTTCTAGGGAAGGCTAGTTTAGGCGCATGGATTACGCCTCCCTTCTTAATAAATTATGAAGGAGCTGCTACTCCTGTAAATGCAGAAGGGGCGTCCAAAGATACGCTAGAGGCCTTAAAGCAACTAGCATTAGAAGCCTTAGCCGCTTCTGATAAAGATGACCTACTCCTTACAAAAGGATTGGATTATCATACAGTCATAAAGTGGGGTGATAAAATAAGTGAGCAGGATACCTTTGGTTTCAATAACGATTTTACTTGCTTTATTCCGCTAGATGAAAAGAACCCTAAAGATGGTTTACTATGGGTAAATCATGAGTATGTACATCCACTTTTTGTTTCGGGTTTCGATTATAAAAATCCTGCATCTAAGCGAACAAAAGCACAGGTAGACAAAGAGATGTATGAGGTAGGCGGTAGTATTGTGAGAATTAAAGAAGAAAACGGACAGTGGAAAGTAGTTGAAAATGATCCTCATAATCGGCGTGTTACGGCAAAAACGCCCATAAAACTAAACTGGGATCATCCTATTGAAGGAAAAACGACCGTAATAGGTACACATAGTAATTGCTCCGGTGGAATTACCCCTTGGAAAACCTTCCTTACCTGCGAAGAAAACTACGACTCATTTTTTGGAGAAACGGAGTATGACGAAAACAACGTTGCTACTAAAAGACCTAGTAGATATGGATGGGAAAAGTTCTATAACTATCCACCTGAACACTACGGTTGGGTAGTAGAAGTAGACCCAAAAGAGGGAACTGTCCAAAAGCATATTGCTTTAGGCAGGTTTGCACACGAGTGCTGTACTTTGTACCAACTGGCAGACAAACGGGTAGTGGCTTACTCGGGCGACGATAAAAACAATGAATATCTGTATAAGTTTATTTCTTCTAAACCACAGTCTCTAAAAGAGGGAACGCTCTATGTGGCGGATGTAGAAAATGGAAAATGGCTTCCGTTAGATTGGGAGAGCCAGTCTGTGCTAAAGACTAAATTCAAAGACCAAACGGAGGTACTTATTAGAGCAAGAGAAGCAGCAAAACTATTGGGCGCTACTCCTTTGAACCGCCCTGAAGACATTGAAATTGATCCTATTACTGGTCATATCTTCGTTTCGCTCACCAATAATAAGAGTAAAAACGACTTTCACGGCTCCATCTTAAAAGTAGAAGAAAGCGAGGGTGCCTTTGATGCCTTGACTTTCAAAGCATCTACTTACAAAGCAGGGGGTGAAGAAAACGGCTTTTCTTGTCCTGATAACTTAGCGTTTGACTTAGCAGGAAACCTTTGGATCACTTCTGATATGTCGGGCAGTGCCATGAATAAAGCGGAGGGGCCTTACATGCCTTTCAAAAATAATAGCTTATTTGTGATTCCAAGGTACGGAAAAGATGCTGGAAAAGTCATTCGGGTTGCTTCAGCGCCCAGAGATGCAGAGTTTACAGGGCCGTGGTTCTCGCCCGATGGAAAAACTTTATTCCTAAGTATTCAACATCCTGGTGAGCAAACCACTGATTTGAAAAATCCCACCAGTAAATGGCCTTTCGACGAAGACAATATCCCAAAACCGGCTGTGGTCGCTATTACGGGTAGTCTCATAGAGAAAATGAACAAGCTGAATCAAATAGAAGATTAGCACCGAATATTATTTCAGGCGTAAGGCTTGGCTGAAAAGCCAAGCCTTTTTTAAAACTATGTTTTAGCTTTCAAACCAAGTACTATCAAGATTGGTGAAGGTACTTACACAAGAAATACCAGACAAAAATCTCTAGTCCTTCAAAGCTTTGATAACTTCTTTGTGGCCTAGTAAATAAAAGTCATAAATGCTGATGTCGTCTATGATTCTAAAAACTTGGTCTTTCAACCAATGGTAACCTCCATAGAGCGCATATTGACTACGGGCTGTAGGCCAATAATTGTGCATAATACGCTGGTAAATGGCTAACCTACGTCGATCTGTACCAAAAATATACACAACACGTTGCTCGTTTTTAGTGAGTAGATCAAAGATTATTTTTACAACCGTATGCATTACCTTATAGAAGTCGCCATTGTTGGATACCACTTGATCACGGATACGCTTGGTCGCCTCGTCAAAGTCACCAAAGGCACAGTTGTATAAGTGAAGATGCTCCTCATTAATTAGCTCAAATTCTACAATCTTTGTAATAATACCACCCGTCCCTACACTTTTGAAGGTGTAAGCAATTTTCTTGTGAGGGGTTTCTCCCTGTGAATGCTGTATAAAGGGATAAGTAGAAACCATCTCTATAATATTTGTTTGATATTCAATTAACTTTGACGATCAAAGTAAAACTCAAGGCTAGCTAAAGGTATTTATTCAACAATCTCTATTTTCTCAATACGATCATCTTGCCTAATAGTATCTATCACCTCTAAGCCCTCTACTACTTTTCCAAAACAAGTGTGCTTACGGTCTAAATGTTTAGTGTTTTCTCTATTATGGCAAATAAAAAACTGAGATCCTCCTGTATTTTTACCACGGTGCGCCATAGAGAGTACACCTTTATCGTGGTATTGATTATCTCCTTCTAGCTCACAGTCGATGGTATAGCCTGGACCACCCGTACCATCTCCAGTAGGGCATCCGCCTTGTACAACAAAATCAGGGATAACGCGATGGAAGGTAAGCCCATCGTAAAATCCTTTTTTGGCTAACTCAATGAAGTTCTGTACAGTCTTTGGAGCATCTTTTTCGTAGAGCTCAACCGTCATTTTTCCTCGCTCTGTATCTATGATCGCTTTTTTACTCATGTGGTTTTTAGTTTTTTCTTACAAAGAAAAAAAAATTAAGAGGGATTCTAAAGTTTTTCGTAATTAGTCTGTATATTTCCTCTCAAACGTGTTATAAGGTGCATTCTAACTTACTGAAATAACTAGCTTGTAAACAAAACTTTATGGCCATTCTACGAACACTTTTAGACGGGTTGTTGTATGCGTTGATATTTTTATGCTTTGTGTTACTACTTGGTTCCATTGGGCAGAACATTATCCAAAAAGCTTACTTCGATCTATTCTTATCGAATATCTACATATTTATTTTCCTACAGTGGTTTTGCATCATTTCGCTCAATTCGGTAGTCTTTGCTTTTATCAAACGGCATTACCGCTGGCTATCGGTATTTTGGGAAACTTTCCTAATCGGTACCCTGTGCGCCCTTACCGCTACCTTAGCTTTTTCAGCTATTTTTCGATTTTCGCAAGTTACTTTTAATAATACAGTTTTAGATGTATTTTTACTCCTGATGAACTGGCACGAGAAGGGAAAAGCGCTACTCGTTTTATTAGCTTTTTTTGTGAGCTATGCCGCACTTTTTACGCTCTTGAAACTCATTATGGATCGTATTGTTTGGCGTAAGTATGCCAAAGTAATCTGAACCGTATAAACAAGTGTACTTTGATAAGCATACTCGTTAATAATATGCCATATTAGTTAATTGATTCAATATTTATACTGTACTATTAAACACCATGGATTTACACATTTTACTGAATATTTTTGTTCTATTTGGGGTGACAGTCGCCGTCATCATCATCTGTAATTTCCTAAAAATTCCGCACCTCATTGGTTATCTCTTCACTGGAATTTTACTAAGCCCCAATACAACTTCTCTTTTAAAAGAGGCGCATGAGGTAGAGATATATGCAGAAATTGGTGTTATTTTACTTCTGTTTACAGTAGGGCTTGAGTTCTCCTTTTCCAACCTTCGTAAAATTCAACGGTACATACTAATAGGAGGGTCGCTACAGGTATTTCTCACCATTCTATTCACAACGTTGCTCATTTGGGCGATGGGTAGAAGTATAGAAGAGAGTATTTTTTGGGGGTTCGTGACTGCACTTAGTAGTACGGCGATTGTTATTAAGACACTACAAGATAAGGTAAAACTCAATACAAGCTACGGAAAAGTAATTTTAGCGGTCTTGCTCTTCCAAGATATTATGATTGTACCGCTCATGCTTTTTACTCCTATTTTAGCAGGGCAGGAGGGTAATCCACTTATAGAAATAGGGGAACTACTTCTCAAATTAGGAGGAATAGGAGTGCTTTCTTGGTTTTTATCTCGATGGGTAATTCCTAAACTGCTCTATCAGATTATGAAAATACAAAGTCAAGAGGTTTTCTTACTGACTAGTATTTTTATTGTTACAGGCATTACGTTGCTTACTTCTTATTTGGAATTATCGCTTGCCTTGGGTGCTTTCATTGCAGGACTTATCATTGCTGAAACGGATTACAACCGATTGGCCATTTCTTGTTTCTTACCTTTTCGTTACGTCTTTATTAGCTTTTTCTTTATTTCAATGGGAATGCTACTCGACTACCGTATTTTTATACAGGAGTTCCCACTGATTTTATTTTGGTTGGGTTTCATTTTGTTAGTAAAAATAGCCGCAGGCACCTCAGCCACTTTTGCCTTAAAGCTGCCCTTCAAAACCTCCTTTACGGTGGGGCTTGCCTTAGCACAAATTGGAGAGTTCTCTTTCTTGCTCTCTAAAGAAGGACTTGATCAAGGGCTTATCTCTGAGACGAGCTATCAAATATTTTTATCTGTTTCTATCCTTACGATGGCCTTTACACCTTTTATTCTTAATAATTTGGAGAAAACACCTCCCTTTGTACTCTTTTTAAGAAAAAAACTATGGAAGAAAACCAAAACCACCTAACCCTCTTTGGCACAGATTGGTGTCCCAAGTCAGCGGCCCTTAGAAATGCCTTACAGACCGCTTGGGTAGATTTTGCGTATCACAATGTAGAAACAGACGAAACAGCCGCCGCCGAAATCAAGGCGCAATACGACGGCGAGCTTAAATTTCCTGTAGTAAAACTAGAAGATGAATACCTCAAAAACCCAAGTTGGCAAGTACTTAGAGAACGTTTAAAGGAAAAAGGGTTATTGTAAGACTATCCTTTATTTTTGGCGAGCGTTTGTTTGACATTCGCCATGACAAAAAATAGCTCCCGCGCAATTTGTCTACAACGCATATCGTATTGCTTTTGCTCAGAAGGCGTATTGTCAAAGTGACGGGGATCTTCAAAAGGTATGGCTATACGTGCCGTAGCTCCCTTCACTACCGGACAAGCCTCATCAGCTTCTGAGCAAACTAGCACAGCAATAAAATCCTCTTTTGGATTCATCACATCATCATATTTTTTTGAGTACATCAAATGCTCGCTAAGGTTAGCGCCCATCTTTGCTTTGTAAGAAGGATTTTGGTCTTTGTTCGCAGACTTTTCAATCTTGAAACCCGCTCTCTCAAGTGCAGCAATGGCTCTTGGATTAAAGGCTGTTGCCTCAGTACCACCAGAGAAAGTATGGATATTATTGATACCATAGTAATGTGCCGCCGCCGCTAATAATAACTGCCCCATGTGGCTCCTTCGGGAGTTATGAGAACAAATCACCGTAATAGAAGCCTTGTCGTCGGCTGCTTTAGCAGTGACAATATGATTGGCAAGTTGCTTTAAGACTTTCTGACGTTCCGTTGAAATCTGATTAAACTCATCGGGAAGTGTGTTACAGTAAGTTAGCAGCTCTTTGTAAAGTGCTGGGGGAGTAGTTTTAAAAGCGCATAGACCAGCGGCAAAAACTACGATTAATAAACTCATTTTCAGGTACATAATAATGTGTTGTTTAAGATTTAATGTATGACGTAAACATACGTCAAATATAGAAAAATATTAACAGCCGTCAGTTGGTTTACAAGAAAAGTTTTTAACACGGTCGACTTGCTGAAGAAAAAGCATGAGTTGTTGTTGGGCCTCTTCCCACTTTACCTTATCGATACAGTAATACACCTTATTACCAGTCACTTCTCCTTTAATAAGACCGTATCGTTTTAGTTCTTGTAAGTGTTGGGAGATGGTCGTACGACTTAGCGGAAGTTGCTGCGTAATATCACCTGAAATACAACTTTCTGTACGAGAAAGCAAGTCAAGAATCGTTAGGCGAGCAGGGTGAGACAGCACCTTGGCCAGCTCGGCCAACTGTTGGAAATGCTCAGAAAAAGAATCTGTCTTTGCGTAAGTCATCCATTGAGTGATAAGCCGAGGGGCTCAAAAAAAGCGAATACTTTGTTAGATATTCGCTACTTTTAGAATATTAGTAGCGAAGGGGGGAATTGAACCCCCGACCTCCGGGTTATGAATCCGACGCTCTAACCATCTGAGCTACCTCGCCAATTAGAGTTGCAAAAGTAGCGTTTTTTTTTGGATGTGCAAGTTTTTTTAGCTTAATTTTGAAACTCATCTGTTATGGGAAAACAGAAAAAAACAAAGATGCTTATGGCCAAATATAAATTTACCAACGAGTACGAGATCAGGGCTTCTACTAAGATGCTATATCCGTATTTAAGTACCCCTGCCGGCTTACAAGATTGGTTTGCTGATAAGGTAATCACTGAAGATAAGCTTTATCACTTTGAATGGGATGATGAAATCCATACCGGTCGGATTGTCTCCCAACGTGTCAATAAGTCCATTAAATTTGAATTTGAAGAAGAAGGAGAGGGGAGGCCCTCCTACATTGAGTTTAAGCTAGAAGCAAATGAAATGACCGAATCTTCCTTTTTAAAGATTACAGATTACTCCTCTGCCAATAATGAAGAGGATTTACATAAATTTTGGGATGGATTGGTAGGAAACTTGCGTGAGTTAGTAGGCGGATAGGTAGTCCACATACATTTCTTTATGAAGCTTTTCAAAAAAATAGACATACTGATTTTCAAAGCCTTTATAGGCCCTTTTATTCTTACCTACTTAGTGGTAGATTTTATTCTGCTCGTACAGATGATGTTGGGCTATACCGAGGAGTTGATTGGGAAAGATGTAGGCTTTGAGGTATTCATGAAAATGCTTTTCTACTTTGCCCTTTCACTCACCCCTACGGCACTTCCCCTAGCAGTGCTATTAGCGGCGCTTATCACTTTTGGTAATCTAGGAGAACACTTCGAACTGACCGCCTTGAAAAGCGCAGGAATTTCTCTGGTAAGAGTACTACGCCCTATTGGACTTTTTGCCATCGTACTCTCCGCAACTGCTTTTTGGTTCAACAACGAGATTGTTCCTTATGCTAACCTTAAAGGGTACACTACACTTTACAATATTAGAACCACCAAAGCTGCCCTCGATCTAAAAGAAGGAGCTTTTTACAATGGTATTCCCAACTACAGCATCAAAGTAGCTAAAAAATATCCTGATGGAAAAACCCTCAAGGATGTAATGATCTACAATCACACCAATAGGTCTGGTAACCGAGAAGTAATACTAGCCGACTCAGGTTTAATGTATACGATTAAAGAGGGCGCTTATTTAGTATTAGAGCTCTTCAGGGGCAATAGCTATACCGATTACTTGGAAGGTGGTAGTGTCAACTCTGTAGCGCAATTAGTGCGTAACGAGTACAATCACGCCAAAATGATATTTAACTTATCTTCTTTTAGGGCTAAAAATATCTCAGATAGTAGCTTTACGTACCATCATTACATGAAAGACGTTGATGAACTCAACTTCGAGCGAGATTCCTTCCAACGCAAGCAACGCACATACCTTTCTACCATTCCAAAAGAAGCGGCTATCTATTATATTCATTTTTATAAAGAGGTAACTGACACTGCTTTAGCCAATAAACCACTACCCAAAGCACCCGATAGTCTTGTACAAGCTTTCCACGATTTACGATTTAATAAAAAAGATACAAAAGCAATACTGCAGCGTGCGCTAGGGCAATCAAGAAGCTTTAAAAGTTTTGTAGGCAGTAAAATCCAAGTACTTGACAATACCGAAGACCAGCTCAATAAGATATCAATTGCTATGGTGAAAAAGTATACCTATGCTTGTGCATGTTTTATTATGTTTCTCATTGGTGCACCGCTAGGTGCGATCATTAAGAAAGGAGGACTGGGTGTCCCTACTTTGGTTTCTGTATTTTTCTTTATTATCTATTATGTATTGTCAATGACAGGTGAAAAATGGGTAAAGGAGTCTATCTTACCACTCGAAATTGGTATGTGGGCGGCTGACGCTATCCTGTTCTTTGTAGGATTACTTTTTCTCTATCAAGCGCGCAACGATTCACGTATGTTCGACAAAGACGCCTATGTCTATCTTTACAAAAGGTTAAAACAACGTTTTACGAAAGCCTCAACTCCCCAAAATCATCAAGATAAGCAAATAAAAGCTTTGAATAAAGGATAAATAGGCTTATATTTGCCATCTGTTTGTATTCACTGACGAAAAAGACGAAAAAATTTAATATGCACTTAACCAAAGAAGAGAAGAAAGAGATTTTCCAAAAGTACGGCGCTAATAAAGCAGCTTCTGACACAGGGTCACCCGAAGCACAGATTGCCTTATTTACGGAGCGTATTAATCACCTTACAGAACACCTGAAGGTTAATAAAAAAGATCATAGATCACGCTTAAGCTTGCTAAAACTCGTTGGAAAAAGAAGAAGATTGCTTAAGTACCTCGAGAAAAACAACGTAGAAAGGTACAGAAGCATCATTAAAGAACTTAATTTAAGAAAATAAGCATACTTCACTACCCGTGAAATCAATCAAAAGGGGATTCAGCAGAATTCCCTTTTATAGTTTAGTATTCGCACTATACTATCATCACGAATGCTACCACAAATATTTGTATACATTTTACTACAACACTTATGATTCCTCAAGGTATAACGCAAACGATTACACTTGCTGATGGGCGTACCATCACCGTTGAGACGGGCAAGCTCGCCAAACAAGCAGACGGCGCTGTAGTCGTAAAGATGGGCCATACCATGCTGCTTGCTACGGTTGTATCCGCTGCAGAAGCAGGCGAAAACGTAGACTTCTTACCACTATCCGTAGATTATCAAGAAAAATTTGCTTCAGCAGGTAGAATTCCTGGTGGCTTTAATAAAAGAGAAGGAAGACTTTCAGAGCACGAGATACTAACTTGTAGAATTGTGGATAGGGCTTTACGTCCACTCTTTCCTGACGATTATCACGCTGATACGCAAGTAAACATATTTTTAATTTCTGCTGATAGTGAGGTGCTACCCGATGCATTGGCAGGTTTTGCTGCTTCTTGTGCGTTGATGGTTTCAGATATTCCTTTCAACGGTCCTATGGCTGAAGTAAGGGTTGCTAAAGTGGAGGAAGAGCTAGTGATTAATCCAACACCTGCACAATTAGAGCAGAGCACTATTGAGATGATTGTAGGTGGTTCTGAAAAAGATATTGTGATGGTAGAAGGAGAGATGAAAGAAGTATCGGAACAAGAAATGCTCGAAGCGATGAAGTTTGCGCACGAGGAAATCAAGAAACTTTGCGCCGCACAAAAGGAACTGGAACAAAAAGTAGGGAAAACAGAGAAAAGAACCTATGAACACGAAAACCACGATCCTGAGCTCAAAGAAAAACTTCACAAAGAATACTACGATAAGCTCTACGAAATGGTAAAGTCGCAGCAAAACGACAAAAAGAAGCGACAAGAAGCCTACAAAGCTATCAAAGAGTCTTTTATGGAAACACTTCCAGAAGAACACGAACTAGACGAATTCTTGATCAATAAGTATTTTCACGACATTCATAAGGAGGCTGCCCGTAACTTCGCGTTGGAGGAAAAGATTCGATTAGATGGTCGTAAGCCAGAAGATGTGAGAGATGTTTGGTGTGAAGTAGATTACTTACCTTCTGCCCACGGCTCAGCGATCTTTACCCGAGGCGAAACACAATCACTTACTACTGTAACATTAGGAACGAAGCTAGATGAGAAAATGATAGACAATGCGATGTATTCAGGCTATAATAAGTTTATGTTGCATTATAACTTTCCTGCCTTCTCTACTGGCGAGATTAGACCCAATCGTGGGCCAGGTCGTAGAGAGATTGGACATGGAAATTTAGCCCAGAGAGGGATCAGAGCGGTACTCCCTTCTGAAGAAGAAAACCCTTACACTTTACGCATCGTATCAGATATTCTAGAATCAAACGGCTCTTCTTCTATGGCCACTGTTTGTGCTGGTATTCTAGCATTAATGGACGCAGGCGTCCAAATTAAAGCACCTGTATCGGGTATAGCGATGGGGATGATCTCCGACCCTAAAACAGGTCGGTACGTAATCTTATCTGATATTTTAGGGGATGAAGACCATCTTGGTGACATGGATTTTAAAGTAGTAGGAACCGCCAAGGGTATTACGGCTTGCCAGATGGATATCAAAGTAGATGGTTTGTCTTATCAAGTACTAGAAGAGGCACTCATGCAAGCCAATCGTGGAAGAGCTTATATTTTACAAGAGATGCTCAAAGTAATGGCACAACCTCGTGAAAGCCTTAAAGGACATACCCCTCGTATAATTGCCGTAAAAATTGATAAAGACCTTATCGGCGCTGTTATTGGGCCTGGTGGTAAAGTGGTACAAGACATCCAAAAGACAACCGGTGCTACCATTGTAATAGAAGAAATGGACGATCACGGCTTAGTGAATATCTTTGCTACCGACCAAGAAACGATGGAAGCTGCCCATCAACGGGTAAAAGATATTGTAGCGCAACCTGAAGTTGGAGAAATTTACACTGGTAAAGTAAAAACCATTATGCCTTTTGGGGCTTTTATAGAAATTCTTCCTGGTAAGGATGGGTTACTACACATCTCAGAAATAAAGTGGGAACGCTTAGAGAATATGGACGGGGTATTAGAAGTAGGAGAAGAGGTACAGGTAAAACTGATCGGTGTTGATAAAAAGAGCGGTAAAATGAAGCTTTCTAGAAAAGTTTTGTTACCTAGACCTGAAAAAGCCAAGTAGGTAGTAGCTATTAAAAATTTAACGAGCGATCCTTTTTATGAAGAGATCGCTTTTTTATGTAAAAAAATAAAGGAAAACTTGTTTTTCTCAGAACTTTTTTTAAGTTTTCTCCGTTCAGGAATAGTAAATTAAACCAAAAAATAATTTGAATGAGACAGTTAAAGATTAGCAAGCAAATTACCAATCGTGAGAGTCAGTCGCTAGACAAGTACCTACAAGAAATTGGTAAGGTTGATTTGCTGACCCCCGATGAAGAGGTAGAATTGGCGAAAAGAATTCGAGAAGGGGATCAGGCTGCTTTGGAAAAATTAACCAAAGCCAACCTTCGTTTCGTAGTATCTGTAGCGAAACAATACCAAAATCAAGGTTTGTCTTTGGGTGACTTAATCAATGAAGGTAATTTGGGCTTAATTAAAGCTGCTCAACGTTTCGATGAAACACGCGGATTTAAGTTCATCTCGTATGCGGTTTGGTTGATT
>ERZ1740058.377-NODE-377-length-35878-cov-9.390392_pt1 | contig 35878 bp, 29 predicted proteins | sample MGYA00581745_ERZ1740058 | MGnify/ENA primary metagenome ERZ1740058 (study PRJEB43018, sample SAMN04849742) | marine metagenome | isolation source: floating plastic debris | place: Pacific Ocean | collected 2008-08-30 | study: EMG produced TPA metagenomics assembly... | reverse complement strand
CCGATCTGAGGCTACCGCGAGGATCGCCTCGTGCTCTTCGGGGGGCAGCTGCTCGATGAGGTCTGCGAGGGTGGCAAGTTCGCTGGCGGTGGCCTCGGACAGCCGGACCGTCATGCCTTCCCAGTGGCGGTCGAGAAAGACGAATGCGACCACCGACTGCAAGATGAGCATCGGGAGGACGATGATGAGCAGCGAGCGCGGAAACAGACGGCGGGGCAGGTGCCGGCGCAGCCAGCGCTCAAGCGGCGGCGGAAAGCCAAGCCAGCGCAGGACCCGACGCCACAGCGGCCGGGCCTTCGGGCGCTCCCGCTGTTCGGGAGTGGCAGGGGCGGTGAGGGTCATTCCCGTTCAGGCTCAGCGTTCAGGCGGTAGCCGGAGCCGCGGATTGTCTGCAGAAATTTCGGATCGGCCGCGTCGTCGTCGAGCTTGCGCCGGAGCCTGTTGATCTGCACGTCGATGGCGCGGTCGCCTTGGCTGTCGTCCACAATCAGCGCCTGGCGGGGCACAGTGGCGCCCGGGCGAGCCGACAGGAGCCTCAGAAGGCGGCGTTCGCGGTCGGTCAGGCGGACCGGCTCGCCGTTGCGGGACAACTCTTCCTTTTGCCGATCAAACAAAAAGTCGCCAAAGCGCACGACACGGCCGGCCCCAGGACGGCGACGCAAGAGGTTGCCAAGCCGTAGCAAGAGTTCCCGCGGCTCGAACGGCTTGGCCACATAGTCGTCCGCGCCGGTCTCGAGCCCATGGATGCGGGCGTCAGGCTCAGCCTTGGCGGTCAGCATCAGCACCGGCATTTCGTGCTGCGATTTGATGTCGGCGAGGAGCGAGAATCCGTCTTCGCCGGGCATCATCACGTCGAGGATCGCTGCGTCGTAGACGAAAGTGCTGAGTTTGCGCCGCGCCTCGGTGGCATCGGACGCCGCGGTGACGCGCACACCCTCTTTGAGCAAAAAGCGCTCCAAAAGCGAACGGATGCGCTGGTCGTCATCGACCACCAGCACATGGGGGGCGTCGTCGGCCGACACCGACAATCGTGCGTCAGGGACATGTTCACCGCGCATGAGCTGTAGCTTACGCTTTGTCGGTTAACCGCTCCACCTCTAGTCGTTCTGCTGGTTCGACGAGACGCATCAAAAAGCGTTCCACTGCGTCGCGGCTATCGGCGGGGAGATCCGCGATTGCGGAGCGAATGCGCTCGCTTTGTAGCTGCGACAGGTGATCGGCGAGCTGAGCACCCTTCGTCGTCGTGGTGAGATGGCGCTCCCGCCGGTCGTCTTCGCCGGGATGGGTGATGATCATACCGTCGTCCGTCAGCGTTTTGATGACCCGCGCTGCGGCCTGCTTCGAGATTTTGAGGATCGCGAGCAGCTCACCCACGGTGAGGTCCCGGTTGCGATGCACAAAGTGCAGCACCCGGTGGTGCGCGCGCCCGTAGCCATAGGCGGTCAGCGCGGCGTCGGCGATGCCGATAAAATCGCGGTAGCCGAAGAACAAGAGCTCGATCAGCCTATAGTCCGGCGTGTCGGCCTCACCGTTGTCTGGGACGGGCGCATCGAAATCCACCAGAGCGCCAGCCCCTCTTTGTCGTTGCTGCTTGCGCAATGAGTATCGCGCATAGCTCCGTTTCGCGAGGCAAAAATTATGTCAATGATATTGACGCAACTCGCAACAACCCATAACTACGCCCGACCAGAAACGGATATTGCTTAGTTAGATCACTGCTCAAGAGTAATATTATTTCTCTTGCGTGAAATGTGAGCAAGCCGGCTAGAAAACGGGCGAGGAGACGCAGGACGATGGCCGTGAGTTTCGATCAACGCGACGGTGAAATCTGGTTCGATGGGGAGTTCGTTCCCTGGAAGGACGCCAAGGTTCACGTGCTCACCCATGCGCTGCACTACGCCTCGTCCGTGTTTGAGGGCGAGCGTGCCTACGAAGGCGAGATCTTTGAGTGCGATGCGCACACAGACCGCCTGTTCTCCTCCGCCGCCGCCATGGGTTTCGATCTCCCATTTTCCCGGGAGGCGATCTCGGCCGCAAAACGCGAGACCATGGTCCGCAACAATTTGTCGGACGCGTATCTGCGGCCGGTCGCGTGGCGCGGCAGCGAAATGATGGGCGTCTCGGCGCAGAAAAACACGATCCACGTGGCCATCGCGGCGTGGCCGTGGCCGAGCTACTTCGACCCCGCGCTGCTGGAAAAGGGCATCCGCCTGGCGATCTCTGACTGGCGCCGGCCGGACCCGCGCTCTGCACCGTGTCACGCCAAGGCGGCGGGCCTTTACATGATCTGCACCCTCTCCAAGCACGAGGCGGAAGCGAAGGGGTATCAGGACGCGCTGATGCTCGATTATCGCGGGCAAGTGGCTGAAGCGACGGGCGCCAACGTGTTTTTCTTGCGCGACGGGGTGCTGCACACCCCCGCGCCGGACTGTTTCCTTGATGGCATCACCCGGCGCGCCGTGATTGACCTCGCGAAGGCGCGTGGCATCGAAGTGCAAGAGCGCGCGATCATGCCCGAGGAGCTGGGCACCTTCGAGGAGTGCTTCCTGACCGGGACCGCTGCTGAAGTGACGCCTGTCGGGGAAATCGGACCGCACAGTTACGTTGTTGGAGATACCACGCGCGGCCTGATGACAGACTACCAAGCGCTGGTGCGTCCGTCCTCTAAGGCGCGCGCGGCCGCGTGAGACAGCGCAGCAAGCTCAGGTGCGAAGCCTGGGCTTGCCCGCATTGATCCGCGCCAACCCTTCCTTGGCCGGCGCGTAGTTGGGCACCAGCTGAAGTGCGCGGTTGTACGCCCCGCGCGCTTTATCAATGTCGCCGCTGGCCTCCAACGCCAAACCGCGATTGGTCCACGCGTCCGCGTAGTTGCGATCGAGCTGGAGCGCTTGATTGAAATCGTCGAGCGCTGCTGCGGTATCGCCTGTGGCAAGGTAGCTGACGCCGCGGCCGTTGTAGGGCTCAGGCGCGGTGGGATCGAGGCCGATGGCCTGGCCGAAATCTTCCACAGCAAACGAGTGCAGATTGCGCTTTTGGTAGATCAGCGCACGGTTGTGGAAGGCGCGCGGGTCGCCGGAGTTCACAGCGATGGCGGCGTTAAAGTCGGCCAGCGCCTGATCGTCATTGCCCTGCTGGCGGTGGATGTTGCCGCGGCCCACAAGCGCCGGATCATAGCTCGGGTTGATGTTCAGAGCAGAGTTGTAGTCCGCCATGGCGCGCTGCGGCTGATCAAGCCGGCGATAGGCGAGGGCGCGGTTTGCGTACGCCTGATAATATTGCGGGTTGAGTGCCAGCGCGCGATCAAAGTCGGCAATCGCTTCGGTGAGCTTGCCCGCGCGGCCATAGGCTGTGCCGCGCATGTTGAAGGCGTTGGGATCGGACGGGTTGGCGGTCACCACATCGGTCAATGACGCGATATTTGTGGGCGAGCCAGCGCTCGGGTCGATCACGCGGCCCGAGCCAGTCACAGCTTGGTCCACCACGCACCCTCCAACGAGGAGTGCGCAGGCGACACTGACGATAGGGAGCGCGAAAGAACGCATCAGCCGCTCCAACAAAACGTGGTGGACTAAGGAACGTTAGCCGCGCTTCTTGCCGGGGATCAACCCTTCGCGCTGGGCGCGTTTGCGGGCCAATTTGCGCGCGCGGCGGACAGCTTCCGCCTTCTCGCGGGCCTTCCGCTCGGACGGCTTTTCATAGTGGTTGCGCATTTTCATTTCGCGGAAAATGCCTTCGCGTTGCATCTTCTTCTTCAGCGCTTTCAGCGCCTGATCAACGTTGTTGTCTCGAACGAGTACTTGCAACAGTCCGTTTCCTTTGCCTTCACGGTGCCTTACCGCAGCACCATCACGCCGTGTCCCAAATCCTAAAGCGCAGCACGCCGACCGGCTTCCTCACGGAGCCGAGCCAATCAGCGTTACTGCGCGAATAAGCACAGGTAGCAGCCGCACGCTGCTACGTCCATCCCGACCGGGCCTAAACCGCGGCCATGATTCACAACCTTAGTGTGCAGTGGTCGGTGAAAACCGGTCAGCCCACGTGGTTGATGTGTCCCATTTTCCGCCCAGGCCGCGTTTCGGCCTTACCATACAAGTGGAGACGGCTGCTGCCGCCGTCAACGGCGCTTCGCCACCGCTCAACGTCATCGCCGATCAAGTTTTCCATCCGCACCGGCGCGATGGTGTGCGTCGGCGCCAGCGTCCAGCCGGCAACGGCGCGCATGTGGTTCTCGAACTGGCTTGCGAACGCGCCCTCCTGCGTCCAATGGCCGGAGTTATGGACCCGTGGCGCCATCTCGTTGGCGAGGCAGGAGCCGTCTGGCAGCACAAACCACTCAATGGCGAGAACGCCCACATAGTCGAGTGCTTCTGCCACCTGCGCGGCCTGCGCCTGTAGCGTCGTCGCGGTATCGTCTGGTAGCGGGCTTGGCACCTGAGAGGTCCGCAAGATCCCGCCAGCGTGGGTGTTTTGCGGGCACTCGTAGGCCTTCACACTGCCATCGACGGCGCGCGCGATGACGGTGGACACTTCAAAGGCAAACGGCACAACGCTTTCCAAGACGCAGGGTACGCCGCCAAGCGCGGTGAATGCCGCCGCCGCATCATCGCCCGGCTCCAGCCGATGCTGGCCTTTACCGTCGTAGCCGAGCCGCCGGGTTTTCAGGATCGCTCCTCCGCCGCCGAACGATTTAAACGCCAGCGCCGCCGCCTCGGGCGTTGCGACCGGCATGGTGTTCGCCGTCGGGCAACCGCATTCGGCAAGGAAGCGCTTTTCGATCCAGCGGTCTTGGCTCACCTCCAGCGCGCGGGGACCCGGACGGACGAGGGGCAGCGCTGACGCCGCCTCAAAATCAACGTTCTCGAACTCGTAGGTCACCACCGCGACCCGGCTTGCCATGTCGGCCAGCGCGGCTTTGTCGGAGTACGCTGCGACTGTTCGCTCGGCGCAGACTTGCATCGCCGGCGCGTTAGAGTCCGGGTCGAGTACATGGCACTTTAGCCCCAAAGGCGCCGCCGCCAGCGCCAGCATGCGGCCAAGCTGCCCGCCGCCAATAATGCCGATGGTGTCGTTGGGAGAAAGCTTCACGCGACGGGGCTTTCGCCAACAGCATCCGTGCGGGCCTGGCGCCATGCCGCGAGACGCTCCGCAAGGGCCTCATCGGACAGGGCCAGCACCGAGGCAGCCAAAAGTGCAGCGTTCACAGCCCCTGCACGGCCGATGGCGAGCGTGCCGACGGGAACACCTGCCGGCATTTGCACAATCGACAAAAGGCTGTCCCACCCAGACAGCGCCTTGCTTTCCACTGGTACGCCGAACACCGGGAGCGTTGTCATCGCCGCCACCATTCCAGGCAGATGTGCCGCGCCCCCGGCCCCGGCGATGATTACCTTCGTCCCGGCACCAGCAGCGCCTTGGGCGAAATCGTAAAGGCGGGAGGGCGTGCGATGTGCCGACACGATGCGCGCTTCGTATGCCGTGGAGAGTTCGTCGAGCGTCTCCGCTGCGCCCGACATCGTGGGCCAATCCGACTGACTGCCCATAATGATCGCAACGGCTGGTGGGGTCACGCGATGATGTCCGGTAGCGCCATGGCAGAGAGCGTGCGGATTTCGTCCTTCAGCGCGAGTTTTCGCTTTTTGAGACGACGGATTTGCAGAAGGTCAGGCACCGGCGCGCTTTCCAGCTCTTCCACCGTCTTATCCATTTCCCGGTGCTCTTCGCGAAGCCGTTCGAGCCGCTCGCGCAGCTCGTCGGGGTTGTTCTCGTTCATTGTGCCGCGGCCCGGTGACTCTCTGACACTATTCTAAGTCACAGGGCCGCCAACACAAAGTGCCGCAGTTGCAAAAGGCAGGTGTGGCCTAGCCGGACACGCCGCCCGCAATGGCGACTGTGGGTTGACCGTTGCCAAAAATCCGGCTCGCCGCACGGCGAACGTCGTCCAGCGTGACAGCCTCGATGAGGCCGTTGCGCTCCTCAATATACTCCATCCCAAGCTCTTCCATCTGCAGGAACAGAAGCTGGCGTGCGATGGAACCCGACGTTCCAAACCGCAGCGCGTAAGAGCCGGTGAGGTACGCTTTGGCGTCCGCGAGCTGCTCTTCGGTAGGGCCGTCGGTGGCCATGCGGTTCAGCTGCGCAAGGATCACCTCAATCGCCTGATCGGCCTGATCGTTGCGGGTCGCGGTGCCGCCGCCATAGACCGCGGCGTGCTCGAACGGCGCCATGTAGCTATACACGGAGTAGGCGAGGCCGCGCTTTTCGCGCACTTCCTCAAACAACCAGGACGAGAACGCGCTACCGCCCAGAATGTGGTTCATGACGAAGGCGGGGATGAAGTCCTCATCCTCACGCTCAAGACCTGGTCCACCAAAGCGGATCGCGGTTTGAGGTGTCGACACCTCCTGGCGCACTGTCAGCCCCATGGCGGGCTGCACGTCCGGCACCGACTTGAGCGTCGCTTTGGCGGGCAGATCACCGAACGCACGGTCAAGCAGTGGTGCCAAAGTCTCGGCATCGATGGCGCCGACGACAGCCACATAAAGGTTGTCGCGGGCGATCAGGTTGTCATGGGCGGCGCGCAGGTCCTCAGGCGTGACCGACGAGACGGTCTCCTCGGTGCCATTGCTCGGCGTGCCGTAGGGGTGATCGGGGAACACGGTCCGCGACCAGAGCTTGCCGACGATGGCGTTAGGGTCGTTTTCCTCGCGGCGAAGACCCGAGACAATCTGGCGGCGAATGCGCTCGACCGCTTCGGCGTCGTAACGCGGGTCCGTCAGCGCGAGGCGCAAAAGGTCGAAGCCTTCTTCCACGCTGGTGCTGACAGTGCGGATGTTGCCGTAAAGGTGGTCGCGGCTTCCGTCGAAGCTGAGCCGCACCGCGTTGTCCTTCAGCGCGGTTTGAAAGCCGACGCTGTCGAGATCGCCAGCGCCTTCATCAATGGTCGAGGCCAACAGGTTGACGAGGCCGGCCTTTCCCTCCGGATCCTGGATGGATCCTGCCCGCTCAAAGGCGATGTCGACCGCGACAAGCGGCACGGTATCGTCCGAGACGAGCCATGCGGTCACGCCGCCCGGGGAGACAACCTTCTCGATATCGATGGCCTGGGCACTCCCAAAAGACAGCGCGACCGCGAAAACAGCGGCAAACAACATTTTCATATCAGATTACTCCGCGGTGGCGGGCGCAAGAAGGCGCGCGGTCACGCTCGGCTGACCCGCCAGCAGCGCTTTGGCAGCCTCTTGAACGTCTTCTTCGGTGACCGCGGCGATGCCGGCAGGCCAGTTCTGGATGTCTTCAACGGTGGAGCCCGTGGTCAGGCCCGCGCCAAACATCCGCGCCATCGTGGACTGGCTGTCCTGCGCAAACACTGCGGCTGATAGCGTGTTGGTTTTTGCCCGGCGCAGCTCAAGCTCGGTGATGCCGTCGGTCGCGATCTCGCCGATCACCTCGGCGATGCGCGCCTCAAGGTCCTGCAGCGCGACACCGTCTTGGGGCACCGCGTAGGCCACAAAGCGGGTGTCATCGAATGCAGTCGATTGATAGTAGGCGCCGGCCGAGGTTGCGATTCCCTCTTCACGGACGAGCTTTGTGTAAAGTCGGCTGGTGTTGCCGCCGCCGAGCACCTCGGCGAGGAGATCGATGGCCTCGGCCACACCGTCCTCGGCGGTGGTGTAGCTCGGCACGAGCCAGCTTTCTTGAGTGTATGGCTCGCGCACCCGCTCGTCTGTCAGCTCCACGGTCCGCTTCGCCCGGATCGGCATGATCGGCGGGCGCTCACGCACCGGTGCTGCACCCTCATCCGGGATGGAGCCGTAAATCTCTTCCGCGAGTGCGGTGATTTCAGCAACGTCCACGTCGCCCGCCACGACCAGGATCGCGTTCTTCGGGCGGTAGTGGTCGCGGTAAAAGTCGAGCGCGTCCTGATAGGTGAGGGCGGCGACCTCGTGGGGCCAACCGATCACAGGATCGCCGTAGGGATGGTTGGTGAAGAGCGCGGCGTCCAGCGCTTCGGCAAGCTCAGCGCCCGGCCTTGTTTCCACCCGCTGCCTGCGCTCTTCCAGCACCACGTTGAGCTCGGGCGCGGAAACCTCCTCAGACAGGACGAGGCCCTTCATGCGGTCGGCCTCAAAGCGCATCATCGTCGGTAGTTGCTCTTTGGCGACCTGCTGGAAGTAGGCAGTGTAGTCGTTGGAGGTGAACGCGTTTTCGCGTCCGCCGAGGCGGGCGATCGTCGTGGAGAACATGTCGCCCGGGTGGTTCTCGGTGCCCTTGAACATCAGGTGCTCAAGGTAGTGGGCGATGCCTGACTTGCCGGGCGGTTCGTCCGCCGAACCTACGCGATACCACACCATGTGGGTCACGATCGGTGCCCGCCGGTCAGGAATGATGACGACGTCCATGCCGTTGGACAGCTGGACGTATTGCGCGTCGGGCGCGAGCGTCAGCGTGCCAAGATCGATGGGTTCAGACAGTTCGTTGGCAGAGATGGCGGCCGGGGCGGCAGCAAGGCTCACGGCCAGTACACTCGATAAAAGGGCTTTGTGCAGAGGGGACAAATGGGCTCTCCCGTTCGGTCCTCCCTATCTAGGCGGTCAGGCGCGCGCCCTCCACTGACCATTTCGTAAGCGCTATCACTCTTTGATCATGCGAGCGGGACGCTTGTCCTCACGCTTATACAAGCGATCTTTGAGCCACTTTGAGTTCTTGATCTCTTTCTTCGACGGCAGTGCAGCGGTCTCAGAGGGAGTGCGGTACTCGGCGGGCGGCTGAACGAGATATTTGCGCTCTTTTGCCGTGCCGTCGTCGTTCAACAGCTTGTTTTTACTGCGACCTGGCAGCGTCAGGCGCATCTGGCTGCGGTTGAGACGAGCCGTCGGCTCAGACGACCTCATGGCCGATTGCACGTCGCCACCGGTGTTGCGGCGCACACCCTGGCCTGGGTCTAGCGCTTGAAGGCCTGCGTTGCTGACGCGGTTGAGTTGAGCGCCGCCGGCAGATGCTTCGTAGGCTGCCGCCTCGTCAGCCTTGGCAGCGGCAATACGGCGCGCCTTGCGCAGATCATCATCGTCGGTCGGGAAGTTCACGGCAGCCTCAGCCGACACCGCCTCTTCGGGGGACGGCAGTTGGGTGCTGCCCGGAATGGCGAGCGGTGCGCGGGGGCGCGTGGCAAGGCCACTTTTCTGCTTGGGCATCATCCCGGCCGATTTCATCATCGACCCAAAGAGCGTGCCCGGCGCAGCCTCTTCTTCTTCCACTTCCGCCTGGAAGTAGTTGTAGCTGGTGTTGCAGCCAGCGAGTCCCATTGCGATCAAAGCCACGAACACAGTCTGGCGGATCATACGCACCCCCTCACGGTCCCAAGACCGCACCTTAGACGCATTGCGCCGATCATAGAGCCAGTCAACTACGCGAGCTCGTCGCCCGGCTGTGTGCACCACATGGTGCGGGGAGTGCGACTTGTAGGCCACACTGCAACTGCCGAATTTCCATCTTGTTACCGCGCGTCCACAGCTTCCTTGCCAAACAGGCTGTCTATGATGAGCGCGATGACGCCCAGAACGATGGCGGTGTCGGCGATGTTGAAGACGTACCAAGAGAAGGTGCCGGCGAAGAGGTGCATAAAGTCGACCACAGCGCCGTAGGCGACGCGGTCCACCAGGTTGCCGAACGCACCGCCCACGAGCAGGCAGAGCGCGAGCCGAAGCGTCGGCCTCGTGGTGCGCCAGAGCCAAACCGAGAGCGCCACTGCAGCGACGGCCGTCAGGCCCGCCAACAGCCAGCGGCCGAGTCCGTCCTGCTGAAATAGCCCGTAGCTAATCCCGCGGTTCCAGACGAGCACGATTTCGGCGAACGGCGCCAAACGGATCGGGCCGTCCGACAAGTCCGCCACGTGGAGCACCCACAGCTTGGTCGTTTGGTCGGCGACAAAAATCGCGCCGGCCAGCGCGATGGCAACGCGTCGGCTGATCAATGGGCTTCGTCGAGTTCGGCCATCGCGGCAGCGTCACGCGGGGACAGATCCGGATAGCGCGGATCGGACCCGACGTCGGGGGTGACGCGCCACGAGCGCGCGCAGCGCTGGCCCTCGGCGCGGTTCACCGTGACGGCAATTCCGGGCACGTCCGGCAACGTGAACGCGCCATCACTGCCCGCTGTGATGGTGATCTGGCTGGTGATGCACACGTCCGCGAAGTCGATACTTTCAGCAATTGCCCGCAGCTCATCATCGGCGATCGCAACGACGGGATGCGCCTCCAGCGATGAGCCGATGCGCTTCTCGCGCCGCTCGATCTCCAACGCGCCGGTCACCACGCGGCGGATTCGTTTGATATTGGCCCAACGTTCGGCGAGCGCATCGTCGCGCCATGCTTGGTCGATGTCGGCGAACACTTCGAGGTGCACCGAATCTGTGTTGCCAGCGGCTGCCCAGGTCTCTTCCATCGTGAACGGCAGCACCGGCGACAGCCAACGCACCATCGCGTCGAGCGTCGTGCGCACCACCGCCAGCGCCGCCAACCGGCGGGGCGACGAGGGGGCATCGCAGTAGAGCGCGTCCTTGCGGATATCGAAGTAGAACGCCGATAGCTCGATGTTGGCAAAGTTCATCAGCGTGTGCGCGACGTGCGCGTAGTCGAACCGGCGGTAGGCGGCGCGCACGTCCTCGTCGAGCTCGGCGAGGCGGTGAAGCATCAGCCGCTCAAGCTCCGGCGCGTCGGCAACGTCGAGCGGCCGGCCATCGTCGTGCGCGAGGTTGCCCAGCATCCAGCGCAGCGAGTTGCGCAGCTTGCGATAGCTGTCAGCCACACCCTTTAGGATTTCCGGGCCGATGCGCTGGTCGTCGGTATAGTCCTGGCTCGCCACCCAAAGGCGCAGGATGTCCGCTCCATATTGATCGATGATCGTTTGGGGAAACACCTGGTTGCCCAGGGACTTGGACATTTTGCGCCCGTCCTCGGCCATGGTGAAGCCGTGGGTGATGACGGTGTCGTAGGGCGCGCGGCCGCGGGTCCCGCAGCTCTCCAAGAGCGAGGAGTGGAACCAGCCGCGGTGTTGGTCCGAGCCTTCGAGGTAGACGTCCGCGGGCCACTTCAGGTCAGGCCGCTGCTCGAGGCAGAAGGCGTGGGTAGAGCCTGAATCGAACCAGACATCCAAGATGTCGGTGACTTTCTCGTAGGCCGCGGGATCGGCAACGCCGGCAAGGAAGCGCTCAGTGGCGTTGTCCTCGAACCAAGCGTCTGCGCCTTCTTCCTCGAAGGCTTCGGCGATGCGCTCGTTGACGGTCTCGTCGCGCAGGATTTCGCCTGTCTCGTTATGGACGAACACGGTGATCGGGACGCCCCACGCGCGCTGGCGCGACAGCACCCAGTCGGGCCGGTTTTCGATCATGCCGCGCAGCCGGTTTTGGCCAGGCGCGGGGACAAACTGCGTGTCGTCGATGGCGCTGAGGGCGCGGGTGCGCAGCGTCGTCCCGTCGCCAAGGTCGTTGTCCATCGACACGAACCACTGCGGCGTGTTGCGGAAGATCACCGGCTTTTTGGAGCGCCAGGAGTGCGGGTAGGTGTGTTTCAGCCGGCCGCGCGCGACGAGCGCGCCAGCTTCCGTCAGCGCCTTGATAACGGCGTTGTTGGCATCGCCCTTCTTGCCGGCATCGGTGATGACCTGTGCGCCTTCAAACCCAGGGGCTTCGTTGGTGAAGCGCCCGTCCGGTCCGACGGTGTAGGGTATCGCGGGATTTATCCCCATCGCCTCCAGGTCGCGCTTGAAGTCCATCCAGACTTCGAAGTCCTCGACACCGTGGCCGGGAGCGGTGTGTACGAAACCAGTCCCCGCCTCGTCGGTAACGTGTTCACCCAAAAGGGTCGGGACGGGAAAGCTATATCCCATGGCTGACAGCGGGTGGCTGAGCTTCAACGTGGCAAGCACCGGCGGCGCGACATCGCTCACGCGCTCAGCATTCGCGCGTGCGCTTGCCAAAACTTCTGCGGCCAGCCTGTCAGCTATGATGTAACGCGCGCCTACTTCGGCCCAGGGAAGGGTGCCATCAGGCAGAGGCTCCACCCCGGTGACTTCATATAGCCCATATTCCACCCGCGAAGAGAAGCAGACCGCGCGGTTGCCGGGGATGGTCCACGGCGTGGTGGTCCAAATGAGAACGCTGGCGTTTCGCGCCAAATCCATCTGCCGGCGCAGTTCGTTTAGACCAGGTGCGAGGCGGTCGCGACGCGCGCGAGGGTCGCGCTCAACGTCATAGTAAGCGAGGTCGCCAATCTCCTCGAGGTCGCTGTCGTCAACGTCGGCGACCGCAAACGCGACCGTGACAGTGTCGGACTGGTAGTCCTGATACTCCACCTCGGCTTCGGCGAGCGCGGTCCGCTCCACCACCGACCACATCACGGGCTTGGAGCCGCGATAAAGCTGCCCTGACATGGCAAACTTCATGAGCTCACGCGCGATGTGGGCTTCCGCGGCGTACGCCATCGTAAGGTACGGATCGGCAAAGTCGCCGATCACGCCAAGGCGCTGAAATTCCTTGGATTGAACGCCCAGCCAATGGGTCGCGAACTCGCGGCATTCGCGCCGGAACTCGTTGATCGGCACCTCGTCCTTGTTCTTGCCCTTGGCGCGGTACTGCTCTTCGATCTTCCACTCGATGGGCAGGCCGTGGCAGTCCCAGCCCGGCACGTAGTTGGCATCGTAGCCGAGCATTTGGTGGGAGCGCACCACCATGTCTTTCAGGATTTTGTTGAGTGACGTCCCGATGTGAATGTTGCCGTTGGCGTAGGGTGGACCGTCGTGGAGGATGAACCGTTCGCGACCCTGCGACACCTCGCGCAAACGGTCGTAAAGGTTGGCCCAGCTCTCAAGAATACCGGGCTCTTTCTTCGGCAGGCCCGCCCGCATCGGAAAGTCGGTTTTGGGCAGGTACAGCGTGTCGGAATAATCGCGGGCCTGATCGCCCGCCATCGTCTCGGCCATGGCTTTTGTCATTTCGCATCGCGCCGTCGCTGATAAGCCGCGCCGGCAAGGGCTGGGGCGGCAACGCCGCGCACGTCAGTCTCATGACACACCAGCCCCGCCGCTGTCACCACGGCGCGATGCCTCGTGCGGGCCCTTAGATTTGGTCCAGCAGCGCGGCGGCGCCGGATTTTTCGGCCGTGCCGGGGGTGTCCTCAATGTTGAGGGCCTTCACGACGCCATCCTCGACGAGCATGGAGAAGCGCTTGGAGCGCACGCCCATGCCAAACCCAGTCGCATCAAGCTCCAGTCCCGCAGCGCGCACGAACTCAGCCGAACCGTCGGCGAGGAACGTCACCTTGCCAGCGCCCCCGGAGTGTTTCGCCCAAGCATCCATCACGAACATGTCGTTGACCGCGACGACGGCGACTTCCGCAACGCCCTTGTCTTTGAAGGCGTCCAGGTGCTCGATGAAGCCCGGCAGGTGGTTCCGGTCGCAGGTGGGCGTGAATGCACCTGGCACTCCAAAGAGCACCACTGTGCGGCCGCTCGTCAGCGCATCAACGGTGACGTCAGCGGGGCCTTCGCCGGTCATGGTCTTGAAAGTGGCCTCGGGCAGCGTTTCGCCGACGGCGATGGTCATGGCAACAATCCTTCGAATGGGAGTAACTTTGGCGAGCCACACTGGGTGCGCCCCGACCTTGCGCCATCTATGTTCGCGGTCGTGTCGCGGCGAGTGAATTTGGCGAGTAAACTGCATACCTGGTTTGAGACGTAATGCTAGGTTTGGAGAACGAACGATGGATGCAACGCTAGGCTACCTCGTCGGTCACTGCCTCATCGCCATGCCGCAAATGGAAGACACGCGGTTTGAGCGTTCAGTGGTTTTCCTGTGCGCGCACTCAGCGGACGGCGCGATGGGGTTGATCGTCAACAAGCCGAGCGATGCCATCACCTTTCCGCAGCTCCTGTCCCAATTAGAACTGATTAATGACCAATCCATCCGCCTGCCAGAAGCGGCCGAACGGATTACCGTCCACAATGGGGGGCCGGTGGAGCAGGGGCGTGGATTTGTGCTGCACACGTCCGATTACCGCCTTAACGAAGCGACGCTGAACGCTGGGGCAGACGTGTGCCTCACCGCCACTGTCGAGATTTTGCGCGCCATCGCCAACGGCAAGGGTCCCAACAGAGCCATGTTGGCGCTCGGCTATGCGGGTTGGGAGGCCGGTCAGCTGGAGCGCGAAATCGCTGCCAATGGATGGCTCCACTGTGCGCCCGACCACGGCCTCCTGTTCGATGAAGATGATGACAAAAAGTATGAGCGAGCCATCGGAAAACTGGGCATCAATCCGGCGCTGCTGTCGGGCGCCGCTGGAAACGCCTAGCGCTGCGCGACACTGATTGGAGGCCGCGCTAAATCGTGTCCTGTTGACAGCGGCCTTTTAGGCGCGCTTCTCCAGTGGATGCGGGAGGACTACCGGTTGCGTTATGTGTCCACACGGGGCGGGGCTGCACCGCTCGGTTTTTGTGATGCCACCCTGGCGGGGCTTGCCCCGGACGGGGGCCTGTTCGTGCCCGAGCAATACCCCACACCCGTAGACGTCGCTGCGCTTTCCGGAAAGTCTTTTGAAGACCAAGCGCTTACGGTCATGTCTGCCTTTGCCGGAGGGGAGATCAGCGACCAAGACCTAGCGGCAGACGTGGATGCTGCGATGGCAACCTTCAGTCACGCCGCACGCACGCCGCTGGTGCAGATCGGCCCCAACGAATTCCTGCTCGAGCTGTTTCATGGCCCGACTTTGGCGTTCAAGGACGTGGCGATGCAGACGCTTGCGCGCCTCATGGACCGCATTTTGAAGGCCCGCGGCCGCCGCGCGACGATCATCACTGCGACCTCTGGCGACACCGGCGCCGCCGCGGCTGATGCGTTTCGCGGCCGGGACAACATCGACCTTTTCATCCTTTTCCCGGAAGGTCGTGTGTCGGAGGTGCAGCGCCGCCAGATGACCACGATCGCCGACGATAACGTTCACGCGCTGAGCGTTGCCGGCGATTTCGACGATTGCCAGCGGATCGTCAAAGCGCTCTTCGTGGACCGCGATTTCAACGATCAGGTGGCGATGAGCGGGGTGAACTCCATCAACTGGGCGCGGGTCGCCGCCCAGATCACGTATTATTTCTACGCTGGCCTAAGCTTAGGCGGGCGCCCCGTCGCGTTCACGGTTCCGACAGGTAACTTTGGTGATATCCTCGCCGGATATGTCGCCAAACAAATGGGCCTTGCGGTGGATCAATTGGTGATTGCCACCAACAAGAACGACATTTTGGATCGCGGCGTGCGCACGGGCTCCTTTGTGCCGGGCACGGTCACGCCGTCGACCTCGCCGTCCATGGACATTCAAGTCTCGTCCAACTTTGAGCGGCTGATGTTTGACCTGTCCGGCCGCGATCCTGCCAGCATTCAAAGCCGTCTTGCCGACACACGCGCTGGCTTCTCGCTGACCGAGGACGAGCACGCCAAGTTGACGGCGCTATTCGCCTCCGGCCGATGCGATGATGTGTTGGCGGGTGAGCGGATCGCAAAGACCTATGCTGACACCGGCATCTTGGTGGACACCCACACGGCCGTGGGCCTTGCGGCGGCCGATATGGCGCCGCGGCGCGAGGGCGTCCCGATGGTGACGCTCGCGACGGCCCATCCTGCAAAATTCCCCGATGCGGTGGAGGCTGCGAGCGGCATCCGCCCGACCCCACCGGCGCGGCTTGCCCACGTTCTAGACGCACCGGAGCGGGCAACTCCCGTCGCGGCAGACACCCGGGCGGTCGCCGATGTGGTGCTCGCTCGCTCGCGCGCGGTGACCGCCTGATGCGCTACGAACGGCTCGACAACGGTATGACCCTCGTCACCGACGAGATGGACAACATCGATAGCGCCGCCGTTGGCGTGTGGGTGCGCGCTGGCGCCCGGTCCGAGACCGCCGCCGAGCACGGGATGGCCCATTTCCTGGAGCACATGGCCTTCAAGGGCACCGCCCGGCGCAGCGCCACCGAGATTTCTAACGCCATCGAAGCGGTGGGGGGCGAGATCAACGCCGCCACTAGCCATGAGACCACCGCCTACCACGCCCGCGTTCTTTCCGAAGACGTCCCGCTCGCCGTCGATATCCTGGCTGACATTCTGACCGCGCCGGCGCTCTCCCCCGACGACATTGAGCGTGAGCGCAACGTCATCCTTCAGGAAATCGGCGCCTCTGAAGATGTCCCCGAAGACCGCGCGTTTGATGCGTTCCCGGAGGTCGCCTTCTCCGGACAGCCGCTTGGCCGCAGGATTCTGGGCACGCGCGACAGCGTGTGCGCGGTCGATGAGCCGGGGCTGAGGGGGTTCTTGGGCCGGCACTATAGCGCCGAGGCGATGACCGTTGCCGCCGCGGGCGCCGTCAGCCACGACGCGCTGCGCGACATGGTGCTTGGCGCTTTTGAAAGCGCGGGCCACGAAACGCCGTCGGAAATGCCTATCGCGACCTACGTTGGTGGTGCGCTCGACGGCGACGATGACGGCTCCGAAGTGCAATGGATTTTGGGTCTTGAAGGTGAGGCGTCTGCCGCGCCCGACTTTTGGCCCGTGACGCTGGCTGCCATGGTTCTCGGCGGCGGCATGTCATCGCGCCTCTTCCAGGCGCTGCGGGAGGACCGCGGCCTCGTCTACGACACCTCCGCGTTTCATTGGGCCTTCCGCGACACCGGGCTTTTCGCGATCCATTTTGCGACCCAGCCTGAAACGGTGGGGGAGGCGGCCGAGGTGGTGGTCGACACGCTTGCCGATGCGGCGCGCACCATCACCGACACCGAACTCGACCGGGCGAAAGCGCAGCTGCGGGCCGGCATGCTCATGGCGCGCGAAAGCTGCGTGAGCCGGATGAGCGGTGCGGCGCGCAATGCGCAGGTCCATGGCCGCGCGGTCTCCAAAGAAGAGCGGATCGCCGCGCTCGCCGCCGTCACGCCGCGCGATGTCGAGCGCGTCATGCGCCAGATGATGGCGAGTGCGCCAACGCTGGTGCGCGTGGGCTCATCCTTCGGTGGACCTGACGCGGCCGAGATTGCGGAACGCTGGGCCGGCCATCCCATGCGAGGCGCTGCGTGAGTGCGCTCGCTCGCCCACTGCCCGCGCGCGGTTCGGCTGCGCTCAACGACAGCACGCTCCTGCGCGGCCGCCGCACGATCCTGCGCAAACCCGTCATTGCCGACTATCTCGCCTGGTCGCACCTGCGCGCCGAAAGTCGGCATTTTCTGAAACCCTTCGAGCCTACCTGGCCGCGCGATGACCTGACTCGCATGGCGTTTCGCCGACGCTTGCGCCGATACGACCGCGAAATACGCAACGACGAGGGCTACGCCTTTTTCGTCTTCGACGCTGAGAGCGAGGCCCTCGCCGGCGGGATTACGCTGAGCCATGTGCGCCGCGGCGTCACACAGTCCTGTTCCATGGGGTATTGGGCGGGTGAGCGTTTCGCCGGCAAAGGCTTGATGGGCGATGCGGTGCGCTGCCTCGTGCCATTTTGTTTTGAAACACTGGGCTTGCACCGGTTGGAGGCAGCGACGCTGCCCCACAATGACCGTTCAATTCGCCTCTTGAAGCGCGTCGGTTTCACCGAAGAAGGCTACGCCCGCCGCTTTCTCAACATCAACGGCGCCTGGCGCGATCACATTCTGTTTGGTCTCGTCCATGGCGATACCGTTGGGCCGAGCGACCGCAGCGACGTCTCATGATGGCTCTGTTCGCCCGCATCCTGACAGCTTTTGCGATCCTCCTCGCGCCTGCCGCGTGGGCCGCAACGGCTGTGCCTGTGGGCAGCGATACTCCGGTCATCGATCTGGGTCCGTTTACGGAAATGGAGCTCGATCAGTGGGGCAACCTGGAAATTTCCACCGCCCCCGGGCTCGACGGCGTCACCCAGCGCATCGAGGTCCGCGCCACCAACCCCAACACCCGCCACTGGGCGGTCATCGGCCTTCAAAACCCCGGTGATGAACAGCTCGACCGGCTGCTTGTCGCCCCGCACCACCGGCTGCCCGGTTCCGGCATCCTGGGGCCTGACCTTGGCTCTCAGCGCGTGGTGGCGATCACGCCCTCTGAAGGGTTCTCGCCCACACGCCGCGATGCCGTCGATGCCGACGTCTACCTCGTGACGCTCGATCCCGGCTCGACCGTGACGTACGTGATGGAGCTGACGACGCCGCGCCTTCCCATGCTGCGGCTCTGGGAGCCGTCAGCCTACACCGCCAGCGAGAACGCCTACACACTCTTCAAAGGCGTGGTCGTGGGCATTTCCGGCCTTCTCGCGGTGTTCTTCCTCGTGGTGTTCGTCATCAAAGGGCAGACGATGTTTGCCTCCGCCGCAGTCCTTGCTTGGGCCGCCTTCGCTTACGTTCTGGTGGACTTCAGTTTCTTTGGCGATGTGATCGCGCGGCGCGTTGGCAATACGGCGTCTCTGCGCGCTTTTGCCGAGGTGTTGTTGGCGCTGGCGCTGTTCGGTTTCGTCACGTCCTACCTGCAGATGAACCGCTGGCGGCTCAAGAACGTCTACCTGATCGCCATCCTCCTGCCGCTCGGGATTGGGGGCGCTTGGCTCGCGCAGTTCAACCCTGTGCTCACCGCGTCCATCGCCCGTGTCGCTCTTCTCTTCACGGCGGCGTACGGCACGGTTGTGCTCCTTGTCGCCGCCATTCGCGGCCAGGAGCGCGCGCTTCTTCTCCTGCCGACCTGGGCGCTGTTCATCGCCTGGATTGTGGCGGCGGGTATGACCGCGCACGGCGCGATCAACAACGACTTTGTGCAGCCCGCCCTCAACGGCGGCCTTATACTGCTCGTGCTTCTGATCGGCTTCACGGTGATGCAGCACGCGTTTGCCAGCTCCTCCATCGCACCGAACCTTGCCAAGGACGTGGAGCGGGACGTTCTCTCGCTGGCTGGATCTGGCGATATTGTCTGGGACTGGGATGTAACGGCCGACCGTATCGCATGCGGGGCCGACGCCGAGCACATGCTGGGGCTTGAGAAGAACGCCCTCCAAGGCCCCCCGCAAGACTGGTTCCCCGTGCTGCACCCGCAGGACCGCGACCGGTTCCGCGCCACCCTCGACGCGGCGGTGGAGCGACGGCGTGGACGCATCAACGATCTCTTCCGCTTCCGCGGTGTCGACGGCCACTTCCGCTGGTTCCGCCTGCGCGCGCGCCCGGTGATCGGCACCACCGGCGAGATCATTCGCTGCGTCGGCACGATGCACGACCTGACCGAAGAAAAGACGATCGAAGAGCGGCTGCTGCACGACAGCGTCTATGACAACCTGACGGGCCTGCCGAACCGCTATCTCTTTCTCGACCGTATCGAGATGGCGCGGTCATGGTCTAACCCGCAGTCCGCGACGCGCCTCTTCATCATGGTGCTCAACCCGGACAATTTCTCCGAGATTAACGACAGCTACGGCCAGAGTGTCGGCGATTCGTTGCTTCTGACCATTGCGCGCCGTTTGGGCCGCGCGCTGAAGTCCCACGACAGCCTGGCGCGCCTGTCTGGCGACAGCTTCGGCCTCCTCGTCTACTGCGACCCGGAAAAGCTCGACGATTATGCCGAGCGGATCCGCGAGGTGCTCGCCGCGCCGGTGCAGTTCGCCGACGACGAATTGTCGGTCCAAGTCTCCATGGGCGTCGCGGCCATGGACCTTGAGGCGGAGGGCGCCAGCGAGCTCCTCGACAATGCCGAACTGGCGCTCCGCCGCGCGAAGCGGCAGGGCGGGGACCGGGTGGAGCGCTTCGATCCGCTGATGCGCCGGCTCAACATGTCGGGCCGGTCACTGGCGCGCGATCTCAAGCGCGCGATCATGGAAGACAAAGTGCGGCTCGAACTGCGGCCGATCCAGGACCTGCAAAACAACGCGCTGGCGGGCTACGAGGCCGCGCCCACCTGGCACCACCCGCTCCAAGGCCCGCTCGCATGGGCTGAGCTTCTGGAGTTGGCTGCACGCGAAGAACTGGCCATGCAGCTGGCGCTGTCGACGGTGGATCGCTGCGCGCGGCAGATTTCGGCCATGCGCGCCAAAGGCGCCGACGTCACGATACTGGTGCCGCTCCCGGTGGGTGAGGCGTTTCGCGCTGAGCTGATTGGCGACATCAAGAGCATCGTGGCGCGCAACAGGCTCGACCCTGGCGTCCTGCAGATTGGTGTCCCGGAAAACCTCATCTCGCAAAACCCGGAGTTCGCTGTGCAGCTTCTGGCGCGGCTGCGCGAGGTGGGGGCGAGCCCTTGGATGACCAACTTTGCCCGCCGCACCTCCGCTCTGCCGCACTTGCACAGGCTCGCGCTGGACGGCATCCGGTTTGACGAGCACGCCACGGCGCAAGCCACCCGCGAAGGCGACCGCAAGCTCATCCTGGCGCTCTTCGCCTTCGCCAAGGCGTTGGAAGCTCAAGTGATGGTGGGCGGCATCAAGGACGCGGCAGAAGCGGCGATCTTCGCCAAACTTGGCGCAACAGTCGGCACCGGCCCTGCGTTTGGGCGGCCCATCACCGCGTCGGCCTCGTCCGCGCCAGTGGTCGAGCAGGTCGCAGCCGCGCAGTAGCACACGTTAAGAAGTGTGGCGCTCCGGCCACACGCCAGGCATACATGCAGCGATTTCGACATTTTCTGCCGGACCCGCCCAAAGCGCATGGTCCACACCCGGTTTGTGCAATCCGGACAATTTGAACGTCGTTTGTAAACGGCTTTGCGGCGAGATTGTGGCGCAACTTCAAGCAATCCCCCTGCCTTATTTGCACTCAAAAGCGTTCCCCGCCAGCGCTCCAACAAGCTGATCCGTTAATCTCGCAATTTGTCGAGAATTTGCATCAGGCGCCAAAGTATTGGTTCCGGGAAATTTTCGCGCAATTGCGCTCAATCCAGCCACTTGCCGTCAGCTACGTTCGGTCCGTCGCTGTTTACTGGCCACGCCCAGTGTCCGCTCACGCGGGGCGCAATGCCCCTTCAATGAGATCCCTGCGGATGTGCGGGAGCTGGAGGCGGACGTGATTATTCTGAAGATCCTGAGCTGGGCCATCATCGCTGCTTTGATGATCGTCATCCTGGCCGTACCGGTGTCGCTGACAGCACAGCTGTCGCTCGCCATCGTGACGCTGATTGTGTTGCTGGCCATCTATTTGGTTGGTCCGCGCCTGTTGAGCCGCCAACTCTTTATTGCCGCGGCCTCCGCCGTCATCGTCAAGTATCTCATCTGGCGGGCCACATCGACGTTGCCGCCGTTCGACAACCCGATCGAATACGCTGCCGCCTACCTGCTGTTTGCGGCCGAGATCTACTCCATCGCCATGCTCTACTTCACGATGTTCGTGATCATCGACCCGCTGGAGCGCCCAACGGTGACGATGGAAGAGCACGACCCGGCTGCCCCCACGGTGGACGTCTTCGTGCCGACCTACGATGAGAGCGTCGATCTGGTGGCGCACACGTTGGCCGCCGCCAAAGCGATGCTCTACCCGAAAGAGAAGCTGACCGTCTGGCTCCTCGATGACGGCGGCACGGACGACAAGATCCATCAGGACGACATGCCGGCGCGCGAAGCGGCGCGGGAGCGCAAAGCGGACCTGATGGAGCTGTGTAATCGGCTTGGCGTGCGTTACCTGTCGCGTCCGCACAACGAAATGGCGAAGGCGGGCAACCTCAACCACGGCCTCGCCCACGCCAAAAGCGATCTGGTGGTGGTGCTGGATGCCGACCACGCGCCCAAGCAAGAGTTCTTGCTGCGCACCGTCGGCCACTTCCACGAAGACCCCGACCTTTTCCTGGTGCAAACGCCGCACGCCTTCCTGAACGACGACCCCATCGAGCGAAACTTGTCGCTGCCACGCACCATGCCGGCGGAACACCAGATGTTCTACAAGTCGCTGCAAAAAGGCCTCGACAGCTGGAACGCATCCTACTTCTGCGGCTCTGCGGCCGTCCTACGCCGCAAAGCGCTCGACGAGGTGGGCGGCTTTGCCGGCGTTTCGATCACCGAGGACTGCGAAAGCGCGCTGGAGCTTCACGCTCGCGGATGGTCGAGCCGCTTCGTGGATGAGCGCCTGATCTGGGGCCTTCAGCCCGAAACCTTCACCTCGCTTATGAAGCAACGCTCGCGTTGGTGCAGCGGTATGCTTCAGATCTTCCTCTTGAAAAACCCGCTGATCAAGCCGGGTCTCACGATGGCGCAACGCCTGTCATACATGACCGCGTGTCTTTACTGGATGTTCCCAGTGGTGCGCTGGATATTCGTGCTCTCACCGCTGATGTACATCTTCTTCGACATGGAAATTTTCATGGCGTCGACGTCGGAGTTCGTCGTCTACACTGCGCCATACATCGCCGCCGTGGTGCTCCTACAAGCCTTCTTCTACGGGCGCTACCGCTGGCCGTGGATGTCGGAGATCTACGAGTACGTCCAGTCGATCCACTTGGTGAAGTCGGTCCTCGGCACGTTCATCGCCCCGCGCAAGCCGACGTTCAACGTCACGCCCAAGGGCTTCGTGCTCGACGAAGAGAAGCTGTCCTCCATGGCCGCCCCCTACTTCTTGATCTTCTTCGTCCTGGTGGCGGCGCTGATCATGGCGGTTTGGCGGATCGCATCCGGCGACACCAACTCCCTCCTCTACATCGTCACCGGCTGGAACGTCTTTAACCTCATCATCGCTGGCATGGCGCTGGGTGCGGTGTGCGATCGGCGCGAGCTGCGCCATGCGCCGCGGCTCAACGTGGACCGCAACGTGACCGTGACCATCGACGGCCAGTCTGCACCGGGCGTGGTGGCCGACGTGTCTCACCGCGGCCTGCGGGTGGACCTGTCGGAAGGCACGCTGCCGCTGACGGCTGGCAACAAAGCCACCATCTCGGTGCCGGCGGGTGAGGGGCGTCAGCTCTCCACGCAAGTTACCGTGCGTCGCCGCAGCGATGGCTCCATGGGCTTTGGTGCGAGCTTCGACCTCCTCGACGAGTTCCGCTTTGGCGCTGTCGCTGAGCTCATGTGCGGCCGCGCCACCGAGGCGGTGACCGACCGGGCGCTCGCCCACCAGACCCAGCGTCAGGCGGAAAAACAGGGCGGCCTGATCTTCTGGACTGCGGAGTTCCTGGTGTTCGCAGTCAAGGAAACCATGCGCGGTCTTGCCTTCGGCATCGGCGGCAAACGCGAGCGCCAGCATCCGCCAGTGCGCACCGCGCCCGAGCTGCAGCTGCGTTTGCGCCGCGCGGTGGAGATGACCAAGCCTCAAGTGGTGGGTCTTGCTGCCGTCGCGATGCTCGGCCTTGCCGCGATCATCTTCACGCCGGCCTTTGCCCGCGGTGAAACGCTGTCGGCGACCACGATCGCGGCGCCCGAGGTGGCAGCGCCGGCCCTGCGTCGGCTCCCGGCCTCTGAGAACGACCTGTTCCTGCAGGGCGAGGACGCCAAGAAGACCATCGCCGTTCACCTCAGCGCTGGCGAAGCGAATGCAGCCACGGCGCTGCGGGTGACTGCCGGCACATCGGTGACCGCGCTCCTTGAGGACACATCTGTGGATGCGTTCATCAACGGCGAACTCATCGGGCGCGTCCTGTCGAACGCCCTCGCGCCGAGCGAAACCCGGCTGTCGGTGCCGGCCGGCCTCCTGCGTCCCGGGTGGAACGCGGTCACCTTCACCGCCCGCCACCAGCACCGCTTCGCCTGCGATCTGGACAGCACCTATTCGCTTTGGACTGAGATTGATCCGGCGCAAACCGGCTTCGAGCTCGCAGCACCCATGGCCGCCAGCGACGTCATGAGCGTTGCGGCGGCGACCGCCGCGCCGACAACGCTGCACGTGCACCATGGCCGGTTCAGCGGCCCGAACGACGTCGCCAAGGCGATCCGGATTGCCAACGCGCTCACCCTGATGACGGGCGCGGAACGGCCGGTCGTCAAAAGCGCGACCACCGGCTCCACCGAACCGGGCGTCCACGTGGTGAGCCGGGTGTCGGGCGAGGGCTGGGTCGTGATCGGCAAGCACCTGGTGGCGAAGGCCGAAGGCGACCATGCCCTCGTCGCACTGCGGCCGGGCTCTTCAATGGCCGATCTTGAGGCGGAAGCTGCCGCACCCACGCTGTCAGGCCATCCGGTAGGCATCGCAGCGCGGATCCGTCAGCTTGCAGCCCCGCTCACCCTCGGTGCCACCTACACCTTCGCTGAGCTCGGCAGCGCTGAGCGCATCTTCATGGGCCGCCGCTTCGTCGAGACGCTGCCCATCACCCTGCCCACTGACATGGCCCGTACCGGCCAGGAGCGCGTCACGGTCACGTTGAAGGGCGAGTACACCTCCCGGCTCACCGATGAGGCGGCGCTCACCATCAAGGTGAATGGTGCTGAGGTTCAGTCCATGCCGCTCGACGGCACGCCTGAGACAACGCTCAACTACAAGCCCTTCGTTATCCCGCTGACGACGTTCCACGGCGGGCGCAACCTCCTCACCATCGAGGCAAACCTGCCGACTGCGGATGATGCGGCCTGCGCGCCCGGGGCCGCTGCTGTGAAGCGGGGACGGTTCTTGCTGTCGGAAACCTCGACCATCACGCTGCCGACAACCGGCCGTGCCGGCATCGCGCCCGACCTTGCCGCCTTCTATTGGGGCGCTCTGCCCTACGCCAACCAGACCGGCGACGTGCCGCTCCACATCGCTGACCGCGGCGAGAGCGTGACCACTGCCGCCGCACTGATGGCGTCCGTGACGGCAAACGCGCAAAAGCTGCTGCCGCTCACGGTCACCTTTAGCGGCACCGATCAGGTGGCCGAAATCAACGCCATCGTCGTCGGCTCCCGGGCCACGTTGAACGAGGCGGACGTGGCGCTCTTTAACGAGCGTCCAGAGCGGGCTTGGGTCGACATTTTGTCGAGCCCGGCTCAGGCAACGGCTGCGCCCCAGCTCAGCAAACCTGAGGTGGAACTTGTCCAGCGTGCTGTGCGCTCCGGCGATCCGCTGCTGCCCTCGCTGCTCGACAACAGTGCACCGCTCGCAGTGACCATCGTGGCGTCCAACGCAGCCTCCATGGCCGCGGCCGTCCAGGGGGCTCGCGATGTAATTCCGTTCGACCCCCGCGGCGCTCACTTCTCCTACAGCGGCGTGGCCGACCATGCCGTCATTGCCACCAAGGATGCGGTGCTCTTCGCGACGCAGCCGCCGAGCCTTGGCAACCTGCGCCTGGTGTTTGGCAAGTGGATGTCGGGCAACGCCGACCGCTACGTGACCGCCATCGTGGTGCTCGCGCTCGTCCTCGGCGTGGTCCTGGCAGCCTCTGCCCGCAGCCGCAGCCGCAACGTCTAACAGCCTGAAACATCAGCGATCTTTAGAGAGTTTGTATCATGTCCTCCCGTAAAATACTCCTCGCCGGTTCCAGCGCTGTGGCCCTGTTCATGGCGTATCAAACCATCAACGCCGTCGGCAGCCACGTGCCGATCGACGAGCGGCTTTGGGTGCCGCCCACTGTCAGCGCCGGGCTCGACGACAGCGCGTCCTGGACGCTCGCCGCCCACAACGGCGCGAAGGTCACCCCCCAGCAAGCGTTTGATTTGACCGGCCGCGGGCTCGCGTCGGGCTCCACTGTACCAGTGAACGAAACGGTCGATCTCTCTGCGCTCGCCGTGTTCGCTGCGACCGGCGACAACGCGGGCCTCAACGCCGAGGTCGCTCGCATTCGTGCCATCCAGCCCGACTTCGTAGTGCCCGACGACATCGCTGACCGTGCAAGAGGGGACGAAGAGAGCGCCATCTGGGACCTCGTCTCAGCAGGTGAGTTTGCCAAGGCGCGTGAGGCGGTCTCCCAACGCTCTGCCACCAGCGGTTATCGGCCTAGCGGTTCGCTGATGCGCGAGATTGCTGTCGGCGAAGCGGCACAGAACATCCGCGCGGCCGCAGAACTGGGTGAGTACGGCAAGGTGGTCGCGCTCGCCGAACAAGAGGAGCGCGTGCTCACCTGCACCAGGCTTCAAGCAGTCTGGGATGTCGCCGACGCGCTCGCCAAAACGGATGCTCCAGAAAAATCGGAAGAGCTTTACGGGTTTGCGCTCGCCAACTGCGCCGGTGAGGGCGCACGGAGCGCGACGTTGCAAAAGGGCGCCGACAGCTTGGGGCCGACCGCCGGCGCACGGCTCACCAACGCGGCTTCGGAGATCGACCCGGATGCGGCCCTTGATGGTCACCGCGCCATCGTCGCGGCTTGGCTCAATGGGAGCGAGCGCCACAACAATGTCGCTGAGGAACACACATCGCTCAAGTGCGGCGTGGACCGCCTCGGCGCGGCCATCGCAGCGCAGCGTCAGCAGGACGACCTTACCGTTGAGGTGGAGCGCTCGGCCCGTGTCCTTGGCGCGCTCGCCGGCGAGACGTCGGCCTACGAGCAGCTCGGCTGGTACTATTTGCGCACCGCCCGCGTTCCTGAGGCTGGCGAGTGGTTCCGCCGCGCGCTTGCCGATGGCGGCAGCGACGGTGCCGTTGAGGGCTTGGTGATGGTGCTGCGCCGCACTGATCAACGCTCAGAGGCGCGCAAGGTGGCGCTTGCCGAAAGCGGGCGATCGGATCGCATCGCGTGTCTTTACGTCGATCTGGCGAGCGAGGATCTGGCCAGTGGTGAGATGACCGACATCGGCGAACTTGCTCGGCTGACCACGGAGCTGCGCTCACCCAACGCCGCAGCCACCCTTGGCTGGCACCACGAAAAGGAAGGGCAGATGGCGGCGGCGCGCGACTGGTTCGAGCGCTCGGTGGAGTGGGGCGCAACTGAGAGCGGCGTCATGGGCCTTGCCGTCACGCAGCATCAGCTGGGCAACGCCCGCGCGGTGGAGCAGCTCGCCAAAGCCCACCGGTACGCTGCGGTGCGCGAGTTCGCCCGCGACGTCAAGCGCGGTGTGCCGCTGCCGCCGTCCAAGCCCGTGCCGGTGGTGCAGCCTGCGCCGGCCATCACCGATGTGCTTCTGCAAGATGCCATCGCTGCCTATGACCGCGCCGAGTACGACGTCGCCATCGCTATGCTGGAGCGCCGCCGCATGCAGGGGGGTGAGGCACGCGATGTAACCATGTTGCGTGGCTGGGCGCTGCACAATGCTGGGCGGAGCGCGGATGCGCACAAGCTGTTCCGTGAGCTTCACAAGGCCGAGCCCACAGAAGCCACCCGCAGCGCCATCTATCACACGCGCCGGACGGCTCGGGTGCGTCGCTGGCTCTAACCGCCGGCGCCAACGCGCTATGTAACGACCCCAGGCGGCACGTTCGCCTGGGGTTTTGAATTTTGAAGCGGGAGTGAGCGGTGCTGTTGTTCGATGTGGAGGGCCGCAAGGTCGGCGTTGAGGTCACCAGCGTTGTGATTGCCGGTTGGACGGGCCGCAACAAAGAAGCGGTACAGCACCACATCGACGAACTGGCCGCCATCGGCGTCGCGCCGCCCTCGACCGTCCCGCTGTTCTACCGAGCCGCCCGCACACAGGCGGTGCAAAGCGACAGCATCGAGGTGCTTGGCGGGGAGACATCCGGTGAAGTCGAACCGGTGCTCGTCATGACGGACGACGGCCTTATCCTGACGGTCGGCTCGGACCACACCGACCGCGCGCTCGAGGCGTATTCGGTGGCGCTGTCAAAGCAGGTCTCCACCAAACCGCTGGGTCGCTCCGCCTGGCGCTTCGACCTTGCTGCGGACAACGACAGCATCGCGTTGTCCTCCATGATCAGCAACGACGGTTCCAGCTGGACGCCCTACCAGGACGGAACGTTCGCAGAGATTAGGTCCCTGGCATCGCTGTTTGCAGGGGCGGAGCAGGCGCTCGGCGGCTTTTCCGTCGGCACGGTCATGTATTGCGGTACGCTCCCTGTGCTGACGCCCGAAATCACCCCGTCGCGCTTCTTCAAGGCCGAGATCCGCAGGCCCGACGGCGCCACGCTCGCGGTGCAGTACACCACAGAGACGCTGCCAATCGTCGCCTAGCCGTTCAATCCGGGGCGGCAATATCATTGCGCCAGCGACCGCCCGGCCAATCGAGCGCGTTGAGCGCGCTGTACACCTTCTGGCGTGCCGCCTCAGCGGTCGGTCCCCGCCCAACCACTGCGAGCACGCGCCCGCCGTTCGCATGGACTGCGCCGTCGACTGATCGGGTGCCCGCATGCATCACGCTGACGTCCATCGCCGCCATCGCGTCGAGGCCTGACATCGGTTCGCCCTTCGCCGACCCGGCGGGATAATTCTGCGCTGCAGCCACGACACCGACGCACACGCCATCGGATAAGCTGAGGTCAGCATCGGCCAGTGTGCCCGTCGCGGTCGCATAAAGCGCGCTGTAGGTGCGGGGTCCGAGTTTGTTGAGGATGACCTGAGCCTCCGGATCACCAAAGCGAACGTTAAACTCGATGAGCTTCGGCCCGTCGGCGGTCAGCATCAGGCCGGCATAAAGCACGCCGTTATAGGGCGCTCCCTCAGCGCGCAGCCCGTCGATGGCTGGCCTTGCAATGGTGGCCATCGCCTCCTCAACCAACGCGTCCGACACGCCGGGGGCGGGGGAGACGGCGCCCATCCCGCCGGTGTTGGGGCCAAGGTCGCCATCGTAGGCGCGCTTGTAGTCCCGGGCGGTGGCGAGCGGGCGGATGGTCTCGCCGTCGCACAGAGCAAACAGGCTCACTTCCGGGCCGGTCAGCTTTTCTTCAATGACAACGCGATGGCCGGCGCTGCCGAACGCGCCTTCAAAGGCTGACGTCACAGCCGCGGTCGCCTCGTCCACCGTTTCGGCGACGGTGACGCCTTTGCCCGCCGCGAGCCCGTCGGCCTTCACCACGACCGGTGCGCCGAAATCGGCGATGGCTGCCATGGCCTCGTCCCGCGTCTCGCAAATGACCGCGCGCGCTGTGGGAATGCCGTAGCGCTCCGCCACTCGCTTGGTGAATGCTTTCGAGCCCTCCAGCTGTGCCGCTGCTGCGCTCGGCCCAAACACTGTCAGGCCCTTGGCGCGCAGCCGGTCGGCAAGGCCATCCACCAAGGGCGCCTCCGGGCCGACCACCACCAGGTCGTAGTCTGCGGGGTCGGCGGTCTCGGCAGCGTCGGCGGGCAGGGACGTCGCGATGGCGCTGAGCCCAGCATTCTCGCCGCCTGCAAATGCGATGCTGCCGACCTCGGGAGAGGCCGCAAGCGCTATTCCAATGGCATGTTCGCGCCCGCCGGAGCCCACAATCAACACGCGCTTATCGCCCACGGCGCACCTCGTTTACAGGCTGCGCGCAGAAAGCGCGGGGCCTTGGGAAGCAATTGCTTCGCGGTAGCCTATTTCGGCAAAGAACGCCTAGAGCAACGTCTGCCTGACTGTGGACAGTCGAAGCGATACGCTTAGCTCGTCAGCGTAGGCAGCGATCCATCGCGGTCACTGGGCTGGGCTTCGGTGCTGTGGCGATGAAGAAGGGATGGCGATGAGCGACGCGACTCAGGGGCAGCCGGCAACCGGTGTGGTGTCCGACGCGAAGGCCGGCAATTGGGTCGACCGCCTCCTGCCCGCGTGGGCGCTGCCCTACGCGCGCCTTGCCCGGCTCGACAGGCCCATCGGCTGGTGGCTCCTCATGTGGCCATGCTGGTGGTCGGTGGCGCTGGCCGCAACTGCTACCGGGACAGCGCCGAACGCCTGGCACCTGGCGCTCTTCATGTTGGGCGCCATCGTCATGCGCGGCGCCGGCTGCACGTACAACGACATCATCGACCGCGACATCGACGCGAGCGTTGAGCGCACCAAGTCGCGGCCAATCCCCAGCGGCCAAGTCTCGCCCTATGCGGCGCTTATGTTCGTGGTGCTGCTCGCGCTTATCGGGCTAGGGGTCGTTCTCCAGTTCAACACTTTCACGATCCTGACCGCGTTTGGCTCACTCGCCATCGTGGCCGTCTATCCGCTGGCAAAGCGCGTCACGGATTGGCCGCAGGTGGTGCTGGGCTTTGCGTTTTCCTGGGGCGCGATCCTCGGCTGGACGGCGTCCGTCGGGAGTATCGGCTGGGCGCCGGTCGCGCTGTATTTTGGCTGCATCGCCTGGACCATCGGCTACGACACCGTCTACGCGCACCAGGACAAACGGGACGACGCGATCATCGGCGTGCGCTCCACAGCGCGCCTCTTCGGCGAGCACACCCGCGCAGCGCTCATCATCGCCTACGGGCTCACGGTGGTGGCGTTCGGTTTGGCATTTCTGCTCGCCGGCGCGGGGTGGGTGGCCTTTGTGGGCCTCGCCGCCTTCGCCGCGCACTTGATGTGGCAGCTCACTATGGTGGCCACCGAAGATCCCACGTCGTGTCTCAACGCGTTCAGATCCAACAAGATCGCTGGCTGGATCCTGTTTGCCGGCCTCGCCGGCGACGCGCTGCTTAAGCTCACTTAGGTCCGCGCGATGATCTCCCGGCCCACATGACGCGGCGCATCGGCAAGGCTGTGCGGCAGCGGCTCGGCCCGGCGGCGGCGGCCGTAGCGGGACCGGCGCCCCACCAACGGTGAGCCTTTACGGCGCGGGCAGGGCTGCTCGGCGAGCACCACGCCCAGCGCGCTAAGCTCGGCGTAGACCGTGCCGTCCGGCATCACAGCCAGCAGCGGCAGGTCGAGCGCCTTCGCCCAACCCTGCCAGGCCCGCGCGATGGTCACCGCGTCGGAGCTTTCGGTGAGGAGAAGCGTGTGCTCTGCCTCCTCGTGCAGCAGCGACAGCGTAAACGAAGGGTCACATTCCTCACCGTGGACGGTCACGGAGACGCCGCGATAGGTTTCGAGCGGCCGTGTGGCTTTGGCGGCTGCGTCGCTCCGCGAGAGTATGGCGGGCGCCTCACGCGCGGCATCCGCCAGGTCATCCCCGCGCGAAGGCTGCGCTTGCGACCGCGCTGGCGCCGACCCGCAGCGCGCGGCGCGTTCATGGGATGGGGCCATATCGTTGGCGGGGACCATCGCGATGTTCAGCGCGCGTGGTTTTTTGACGAATGAGGCGACTGCGGCGTTCATGGTGGGGCTCCGGCTAGGCGGCCATTGCTGCGATGGAGCCAATCTACGGCGCCGGATTTAGGTCCGCGCTAAATGGCGCTGCCCAATTGGGCGGCCTGCGTTCATCCCCGGTTAACCCGCTAGCGCCCCATGCGGCGGAAACGCTGGGGTTCGCGGTTCACGCTTGCGGCAGGCGTTTACCCTTCCTAAACCACGTTGATGGCCAGCACTGATCTTTCCCTTGATGCCGATCCGATTTCGCTTCCCCCCCTGCAGGATCGCGCGGAAGCAGCCCTGAGTGCCGCAAAGGCGGCCGGCGCGGATGCGGCAGACGCCGTCGCCTCCGCATCGCTGGAGCGGTCGATCACTGTCCGCAACGGCAAGAATGAAGACGTGGAGAGCGCCGAAAGCGTCGGGCTGACGCTGCGCGTTTTCGTCGGCGCCCGCAGCGCCATGGTGGGCGTCTCGCCCCGCGGCGACCTTGCTGCGGCGGCGGAGCGTGCCGTGACCATGGCCAAGGCCGCGCCGGAGGACGAGGCGGTGGGGCTTGCCGCGCCCGATCAGCTGGCAAGTCATTGGGGAGCGCTCGACCTTGACGACGCGCAAATGCCCTCGTCGCACGATCTGGAGAGCCAAGCGCGGCGCATCGAGCACTTCATGCTGGCTGAGCCTGGCGTGATGAACTCAGGCGGTGCGTCGGCGAGCGCCACCCGGGCGGGACGGTGGCTCGCCACCAGCAACGGGTTTTCCGCCGGCTACGCAAGCAGCCTCCATGTGATGAGCGCCACGGCCATCGCTGGTGGCGGGACGGCCATGGAGCGAGACAGCTGGTACAGCGCCAAGCGCCACATGACCGAGCTGGAAGACGCGCTGACCATCGGCAAAACCGCAGCCCATCGCGCGGTGAAGCGGCTTAACGCGGAGCGTATCAGTACGCGCACCGCGACCGTCGTGTTCGAACCGGCCGCCGCGTCAGGCTTTGTGCGGCACCTTCTGAGCGCTGCGAACGGCTCGGCGGTCGCCCGGCAATCGACGTTCTTGGCGGGCAAGCTTGGCGAACTCGTCTATCCGGAAGCGATCACGATACGCGACGATCCGACGATCGTTCGCGGCATGTCTTCTCGCCCGTTCGACGGGGAGGGCCTGAGCGCTGGTGCGCTCGACATTGTCTCCGATGGCGTCTTGTCGGCCTATTTCCTCGATCTTGCGAGCGCACGGCGCCTCTCCATGGCGCCCAACGGCAGGGCCTCGCGCGGTGGTGGTACGCCGACGCCAGGTCCAACCAACGTGACCGTATCGGGCGGCTCCGGTGATATGGCGAGCCTGATGGCAGAAGCCGGTGAGGGCTTTTTGGTCACCGACCTGATTGGCATGGGTGCAGATTTGGTGAGCGGCGCGTATAGCCGCGGCGCCGCTGGCTTCTGGTTCAAGAACGGCGAGGTCGTTCATCCCGTCGCGGAGGTCACCATCGCTGGTGATCTCGCCGACATGTTCCGCCGCGCTCGGTTCGCGGACGACGCTCCGGGCCGGTACTCCGTCGATGCGCCGGCCGTCGCGCTCGAAGGGATGACCATTGGCGGAAGCTGACGCGCTCGCCGATCTCAGCATTTTAGTCGAGGCGGCCCGCGCGGGCGGAGCGGCGGCACTTGCGCTGCAAGGGCAGGCGACGCAGTGGGACAAGGACGACGGCACCCCGGTGTCGGACGGCGACCTTGCTGCCGATGACGCCATTGCCACCATCTTATCGGCGCGCCGCCCGCAATACGGCATCCTCACCGAGGAGCGGGGCGGGGCTCCCGAACAGGCCGCGCCGGTCTTCATTGTCGATCCCATCGACGGGACCCGCGCTTACCTTGCCGGAAAGCCTGATTGGTCGGTGGTGGTGGCGCGTGTGGAACGTGGTCGGCCGAGCGCTGGCGTGGTGTTCCAGCCCAGAACCGGGGCGATGTTCACAGCCGTTGCCGGCCAGGGCGCGTTTTGCGGCGAGCGACCGCTTCGGCTCGGGCAGGTGCCCTCTGAGGGGGCTGTGATCGCGGCGCCCGGGCCGCTGCACACTTCTGAGGGCGGTCTGGGCGATCAAGGTTTTGCGCGGGCGCCCTATGTGGGCTCCCTCGCGCTGCGGCTGATGCGGGTGGCGGACGGCACATTTGGCGGCGTCATTACCAAAGCTGGTCCGCACCACTGGGACCTTGCCGCCGCCGATATCATCGTGCAGGAGGCGGGCGGATTGTTGACGAGCCTCAACGGCGGCGCGCCGCGCTACAACACTGCTGTGACGCGCCATGGGCCGGTCGTCGCGGGCGCTACGAGTGTGGTGGACCGGCTGCGGGCGTTCGCGCAAAGCCGCTACGCCGCCGCGGCGTGAGGCGGGCAGGGGAGACGTTACTTGTGGCCGACAAACAGCTGCTTCACCTGGTGCTGGGCGGTGAGCTAGAGAGCTTGGACGGCAAGGACTTCCGCGATCTCGACGATGTCGACATCGTGGGCCTTTATCCGAACTATGCGGCGGCGGAAAAAGCTTGGCGCGCGAAAGCCCAGCAGACCGTCGACAACGCGCACATGCGCTACTTCATCGTTCACCTGCACCGCTTGATGGATCCCGATACTGACACTGTCTCGCGCTAGAGCGGTTCTGGTTTGGGTGGAATCGTCCAAACCAGAGAAAACCGCTCTACATCAAAAAGTTAGAGCATTTTGTCTGGGTCTGAAAAGACCCAGGATGCTCTAGTGGGGCTGGCAGGAGAAGCCATTTGGCGCGCTTATGAAGGCGCCGGTTGGGCCGCGATGCCGCTGGCGGCGCCATACCTCAAGCGGCGCGCGGCGCGCGGCAAAGAGGATACCGCACGCTTTACCGAGAAGCTCGGCCGCACCGCAGTACCTGCGCCGCATACACCGTCCGTGTGGTGTCATGCGGTCAGCGTCGGCGAAGCGAGCGCGCTTTTGCCGCTCGCTGCCGCACTCTCGGAGCGCCGTTCCGTGGTCTTCACCACCGGGACCCCAATGGCGGCGGAGCGGGTCGCGGCCTACGGCGCTGGCCTCACCCACCAGTATGCGCCGCTGGACGCGCTCCCCTTCCTTCGCCGGTTTGCCGAGCGGTGGCAGCCATCGTTGGCCATCTTTGCCGAATCGGAGATGTGGCCCGCGACGGTCCGCTTTCTGAGCCGCCGGCGAGTGCCCATCGTTCAAGCCAATGCGCGTTTGTCGGCGCGCAGCGGCGGGCGCTGGCGCCGGATGTCGTTCATGGCGCGGTCGCTCTTTTCAAAGCTATCGCTGGTCTTGGCACAAACCCCCGATGACGCCGCTCGCTACACTGCGCTTGGCGCGCCGCGGGTCGAGACCGTTGGCAACCTTAAGTTTGACGCACTGCCTCTGCGCGTGGATTGCGAGACCGTTCGCGCGTTGCGCGCGGCGATCGCAGAGCGCCCGGTTTTTTTGGCTGCGAGCACGCACCCCGGCGATGACGAGATCGTGCTCGCCGCCCACCGGCAGCTGGTGGCAGCGCGACCAGATTGGCTCACCATCATTGCCCCGCGTCACAGCGAGCGCGGACCAGCTATCGCCGCGTTGGCGCGGGATTTTGGCGCGGGTCTTCGAAGCGCTGGTGACGCACCGCTGGGAAGCGTTTATGTCGCCGATACGCACGGCGAATTGGGAAGTCTTTATTCGGTGGCTCCGGTGGCGCTCTTGGCGGGCTCGTTCGGTAAACTCGGTGGGCATAATCCTGCCGAGCCTGCGGCCGCGGGCGCCGCGATGCTCACCGGTCCTGATCACGGACCAATGTTCTTGCCCTTCCTCAAATCTGGCGCCGCAGAAGTGGTAACCCCGGACACCTTGGCGGGCGCTGTGCTGCGGCTTGCTGGCGACGACGAACTGCGGCAACGCCGGAGCGATGCCGCGCGCACCACGCTGGAACGTGAGCGTGGTGCCCTCAGCCGCACGTTGGAGCGGCTTCAGCCTTTCCTGGACACCAATCGGAAGACGCTATGAAGGCGCCCGAATTCTGGTGGCATCGCAGCCCAACGGCGACGGCACTGGCATTGTCGCCCTTTGGCGCTGTGATCGGTGCCGTCGCGTCTCAGCGACTGCGCAAAGCGCCATCGATCACGCCCGACATCCCAGTCATCTGCGTCGGTAACCCCACTGTGGGTGGCGCTGGCAAAACACCGCTGGCGCTCGCGATCGCGAAGCACCTGAAAAGCCTTGGTGCCCGCCCCGTATTTCTGACGCGGGGCTACAAGGGACGGCTGCGCGGACCCTTGGCGGTCAAGCCTGACGTGCACACCGCCACCGAAGTCGGCGACGAGCCGCTGCTTCTTGCCCGGCGTCATCCGACCGTTGTGGCGAAGGACCGGGCTGCCGGCGCGGCTCTTGCGCAAACGCTGGGCGATGTCATCGTCATGGACGATGGCTTTCAAAACCCGCCGGTCGCGAATGCGGTCTCATTGGTGGCCATCGACGGGCTGACCGGGGCGGGCAACGGGTTGGTGACGCCAGCCGGACCGCTCCGCGCGCCGCTCGCCGTGCAACTTCCGTTCGCAGACGCGGCCGTGGTTGTGGGGCATGACAGCACAGGGCTCGAGCTTGATCCGCTCCCCCGCTTTAACGCGACCCTTCGACCAACGGCGAGTGCTAGCCTCAAAAATGTGCCAGCGATGGTGTTTGCCGGCATTGGCCAGCCCGAAAAGGTGTTTCGTAGCGCCGCCGCGCTTGGCGCACGGGTGAGGGCCCGACGCGCGTTCCCCGACCACCATTTCTACACCAGCACCGAGGCGCAGGCGCTGCTCCACGCCGCCCGGCGGCACGGCTTGGTGCCGGTCACCACACGCAAGGACTGGGTGCGGTTGGTGAGCGGGTCACCTGCCGCGATGGTCCTCGCCGACACCAGCATCGTGATGGATGTGGAGGCGGTGCCTGATGCG